>Ga0272448_1000174_pt1 | contig 97002 bp, 87 predicted proteins | sample YNPCB0191_FD_202220 | JGI IMG/M metagenome (GOLD analysis project Ga0272448, IMG submission 202220) | Hot spring sediment microbial communities from Yellowstone National Park, WY, United States - YNP-CB-019-1 | ecosystem: Environmental > Aquatic > Thermal springs > Hot (42-90C) > Sediment... | reverse complement strand
GAACGTCTAAAAAAAGGCTCGGCGGTCCTTGTCCAAGGTGAACTGCGCAGCCGCTCTTGGGAAACGCCGACCGGTGAAAAACGCACTGCAATCGAAATCTATGGACGCAGTGTTCAGGTACTGGACAAAGCACTAATGGTTGAAACCCCTGCTACTGAACCGGAACCGGACCTGCCTGCTGAAGACGAACCAGACATTCCCAAGGATCAGCTTGATGACATCCCGTTCTGAATTACCAATGACTAACTCGCCGATTTACCAATCGGTTCGCAACCTTATCCGTCTGCCCTCCTTTCTCGCACGGAATGGGAAATTTGACAATAGGCAAATATTTTGTTATATATTTTAATACGATGAAAATTTCTGTTGCGAAACCAAAACAGGCCATTGGCGAGTGGTATCTGATTGATGCCCAGAATCAGGTGCTTGGGCGCCTTGCCACTCGCATTGCCCGCTTGTTGATGGGCAAACATCGCCCCACCTATACCCCGCATGTTGATGCCGGCGACCATGTGGTCGTAATTAACGCCGCACGGGTCAATCTGACCGGCAACAAAGCCGAGGAAAAATTCTATTACCGCCATTCAACCAAACCCGGTCATCTCAAACGACGTTCCTACCGAGAAATGGTCGAAAGGTTTCCCGCCCGGCCTTTGCAATTGGCGGTATTGCGGATGTTACCCAAAAACCGCCTGCAGTCAAAACGCATCCGCCGGCTCCACATCTACTTGGACAGCGAACACCGGCATCAGGCACAAAAACCCATACCAATAACTATAAAATGATATGAACTCAACCTATTTTGCAACCGGTTCGCGCAAAACCGCTACCGCTAAGGTCTGGCTCGTGATGGGCACAACCCAACACACGGCTAATGGCCGACCACTGGAAACCTATTTTGGCCGGAAAGACCTAACCCAGATCGCCCTTTCCCCATTACAGGTTACCGGAACCGCCGGTACCTTTGGTATTAAAACCATCGTCCTCGGTGGTGGTTTGTCGGCTCAGGCAGCCGCAGTTGCCCTAGGCGCAGCCCGTGCCCTCTTGAACTACAACCCCAACTTGCGGGGAACGCTCAAAGCCGCGGCACTCCTGAAACGGGACCCGCGCGAGAAGGAAAGGATGAAATACGGACTGGCAAAAAGAAGGAAACGCTTCCAGTGGACCAAACGTTAACTATTAAACAACTGCTTGAAGCCGGCCTCCATTTTGGCCATCATGCCCGTCGTTGGAACCCAAAGATGAAACCGTTCATCTTCGGCAAACGGAACGGTATCTTCGTCATCGATCTGGAAAAAACGCTGGAAAGGCTGCGCAGCGCTTACGAGGCGGCGCGGACCGTTACCGAATCGGGCCAGGAGATTATCTTCGTTGGCACCAAACAGCAGGCACGGCCGATAATTGAAGAGGAGGCGAAGCGCTGTGGAGCCTGCTATGTCACCGTCCGCTGGGTTGGCGGCCTTTTAACCAACTTCAATGTCGTCTCTACCCGCATCGCCCGGATGGCTGAACTGGAACGGCTCCTGGCCAACACTCAGCTGAGCACACCGAAGAAGGAAACCCTCCGGCTCCAGCGCGAATACCGGACTCTTACTAAACTGTTTGATGGCCTGCAACAGCTTGACCGGCTGCCCGGTGCCATCTATGTGGTTGACCCGGTCCGTGAGGCAACCGCAGTCGCTGAGGCAAGACGGATGAAGATTCCGGTTATCGCGCTCATTGACACAAACGGCAATCCGGAACTCATTGACTACCCGATACCCGGTAACGATGACGCCCTCCGTTCTATCCGGCTGGTAACCAGTGTCATTGCCAATGCGGTGATGGAAGGCAAAAAGCAGTTTGAAACTGAAGGTGAAGAAACTGGCCAGCAAACCAAGGAAGGATAGTTATGAGTCAGCCGATGGATAAGGTTATCGACCTCCGACGCCGGACCGGCGCCGGGGTGATGGACTGCAAGACCGCCCTCGAAGAGGCAGCAGGTGATATTGACAAGGCAATTGAAATCCTGCGCAAAAGGGGTATTGCCAAGGCGGCAAAAAAGGCTGAACGACCTACTGCTGCCGGTGTGGTTGACGCTTACATTCATCCCGGTGAGCGGCTCGGCGTCTTGATTGAAGTTGACACTGAAACTGACTTTGTTGCCCGTAACCAGGAGTTTCGCCGCTTCGTCCGGGACCTGGCAATGCACATCGCCGCCTGCGACCCGATTGCCATCGACCGCAACGGCGTTCCTCAGGATACCATCGAACGCGAACGCCGCATCTATCAGGAACAGGCGAGTCAGTCAGGCAAACCGGCGCCGGTCGCGGAAAAAATTGTCGCCGGTAAATTAGAGAAGTTCTATGCCGAGGTCTGTTTGCTTGAACAGCAGTTCGTCAAGGCACCGGAAAAAACTGTCGGCGACTATCTGAAGGAAAACATCGCCAAGTTCGGCGAGAACATTGTCATCCGGCGCTACGCCCGATTTAAATTGGGTGAGTAAAGCCTACCGTCGGGTTCTTTTGAAAATATCCGGCGACTGTTTCGCCCAGGAAAAAATATTTAACTCAGTTGTCAGCCAGCTGGTCAAGGCGGCAAAACGCCAGGTTCGTATTGCTGTTGTGGTCGGCGGCGGTAACATCATTCGTGGCCGTGACAACCGCGACCTTAAACCGATCAGTGCCGACCGCACCGGTATGCTCGCCACCGTCATCAACGGGATCCGACTTACCGATGTCCTCAGCCACCTGGTGCCGGTTACTCATTATGCCGCCTTTGCAATTGGCAACTTTGTTGAACCTTACTCGGTTGACCGGGCACTTGCCAGCCTGAAAAAGGGTGAGGTTGTCATCCTCTCGGGCGGAACTGGCCACCCATTTTTCTCCACCGACTCGGCCGCTGCCCTGCGTGCTGCCGAACTAAAAATGGAGGTTATCCTCAAAGGGACACGGGTCGCCGGCATCTTTTCCGCCGACCCGGAAAAAAATCCCGCTGCCCATTTTTATCCTCAATTGACCTATGAGCAGGCATTGAGTCAGGGGCTGAAGGTAATGGATTTGACCGCCTTTGCCTTTTGTCAGGAACACCGCATCCCGATTGTGGTATTTGACATCACTCAGCCCCGGGCTATTCTAAATACAATCGCAGGCAAGAAAACCGGGAGTATTGTATGTTAGAAAAACTTTACACGGAATGTCGCGCCAAGATGAACAAGGCGGTTGAGGTGCTTGTCGCTGAGTTTGCCCGGATTCGGACCGCCCGCGCCAACCCGGCAATCCTTGACGGTGTCCGGGTCAACTGTTATGAAACGCTGATGCCATTGCGCCAGGTGGCAAACATCTCAGCACCGGAACCACGCCAGTTGGTGGTCCAGCCCTGGGACCGCAACCTGCTGCCGGAAATTGAAAGGGCAATCCTGAAGGCAGAACTGGGATTGACCCCCAAGGCGGAGGCGAATCTGATCCGGATACCGATACCACCACTTACCGAAGAACGACGCCGGGAACTTGCCAAACTCTGCGCCAAACTGACCGAAGACGCCCGCGTGGCGGTCCGTAGTGTCCGGCGGGACACGCTTGAGGCGATCAAGAAAATGGAAAAAGAAAAAAAGATTTCCGAAGATGACGCCAAACTGGCACAGAAAAAGATCCAGGAAATAACCGATGAATTCATCAGAAAACTTGATGAACTGTTTGAGAAAAAGCAGGCGGAGATAATGGAAAGGTAAACGCTACCTGGTCAGTTATCAGTTCTCTGAACTTGAAACGATGAACTCGCGGCCGGAGATGGATAAATCACTATTTATGTTAATATTATGCCCGATTTATCCAAACTGAAAATCCCGACTCATATTGCGGTAATTATGGACGGCAATGGCCGCTGGGCAAGGCGCCGGGGTCTGCCCCGTGCCTTTGGCCATCGTCAGGGTGTGCGGTCGTTGCGGGTGGTGGTCGAGACCTGCGGCGAAATCGGAGTCAGGTTTTTGACCGCATTCACATTTTCCACTGAAAACTGGCAAAGACCCAGGAATGAAATTGAAAGCCTGATGAAACTACTCTCCCGCGGGGTCGATGAACAGCAAGAGGACCTGATGAAAAATAACGTCCGGGTCCGTGCAATCGGTCGATTACAAGACCTACCCGAACCGGTCCTTACCAAGGTAAAGTCCCTGATTGCCAAAACCAAAGGCAACACCGGCTTGACCCTTACGCTGGCATTAAGTTATGGTGGCAAACAGGAACTGATCGATGCCCTCAACCATTGCTTTGAACTCTGGCGCACAGGCCGAATCTCGCAACCACCTCGCTCCGAACAGGAGTTCACCCGCCTGCTTTATGACCCGGAACTGCCCCCGGTTGACCTGCTCATTCGCACCGGAGGTGAACGCCGCATCTCCAACTTCCTGCTCTGGCACCTTGCCTATGCCGAACTCTACTTCACCGATACCCTCTGGCCTGATTTCCGGCGTCAGCAGCTTCTTAAGGCAATCGAAGATTTTTCCTTCCGCCAGCGTCGCTTTGGCCGTGTTGAAGAAAAATAGCCTCGCCGGCCGTATCATCATCGGCACCGGCCTGAGTTTAATCGTTGCCGGCGCCGTTCTTTTCGGCAGCCGGCTCCTGCTGCTGTTTCTGGTCTGCGCCTGGATTGCCCTGGCTACCTTTGAGTTCCTTAACCTGCTCCGCCGGGCTGAAATTAACCTGAACCCCTGGCTAGTCATTCCGCTCAACCTTCTTATCCTCCTTAGCGCCCATCTCAACCTCCTGCCCGGTTTTCTCATTGCCCCGGTTGCGGTCATCTTCATCGCCGCACTTGCCCGGCAGCCGGCACTGCCCCGGATTCCGGTCTACGGGCTCTTCACCATTATCTATCTCGGCTTTCTCCCCAGCCACCTTATACTTATGCGCCAACTCAGTCATACCAGGCAATTCAGCCCATTTTTGGTTCTCTTCCCTCTCGTCCTCACCTGGGTCAGTGACACCGCTGCCTATGCCTTGGGCAAAATCCTGGGCCGACACAAACTCGCCCCGCACTTGAGCCCGAACAAAACCCTCGAAGGCTTCATTGCCGGACTTTGCTCTGCCGGCATTTTAACCGCACTCTGGCTCCCGGTTCTCCACCCCTTTACCGCCGAACCCCGCTGGTGGCTCGCCTTCGTTGGCATCGGCCTTTCTGCCCTGGGTCAGGCGGGTGACCTGTTTGAATCCCTGTTCAAGCGCGCAGTAAACCTCAAAGACAGCTCAGAAACTCTGGGTGCACATGGAGGCTTCCTTGACCGGATCGACAGCCTGCTCTTCACTATCCCGGCTTTTTATTATCTGACCATTTTGATGGCAAGATGAATCCTATCGCGCCCGTTATCATCCCTGCCGGACAGGGTTTATCGGTTGAACCGGTTGCCTTTGATTCAATGGGTATCAAGGGGATGTGCAGCCGGGTTAAAACCCCGGATTTGACCATTACGATTGACCCGGGCGTATCCGCCCAAACTGAACAATTCCCCCTGCCTCAGAACCTGCTTCAGCAACTCCTGACTCACTACGAGGCAGAGGTAATTGACTCCTGCGCCCGTTCTGAGGCGATTGTCATAAGTCATTACCACCTTGACCATTTTACACCAAAACGCGAATCCCGCATCTACGCAAAAAAGCTCATCTTTGCCAAGGCACTCAACGACCTGTCTCAGAAACAGCTGGAAACGGCAAAAAGATTCTTCAAAACTATCGACGGTTTGCCCAAAGAGATAATCTGGGCTGACGCGCGCCGGTTCCGATTCAAAAAAACTGAAATCGCCTTTTCCGAACCAATCTGGCATGGCCGGGCAGCAGCAGAACCGGGCAAGGTAATTATGACCACCGTCCATAGAGGCAGAGAAAAGGTCCTGCTCAGTTCGGACATTGCCGGACCTGCTGACCCGCAAACAACCGAGCAAATCTGCGCCATCAACCCCACTCTGGCGGTGATTGACGGCTATCCCAGTTTTCTCGTCCCGGCACCGGCAACCGACCTCGAACTTGTCAAAAGCATTATCAACCTCTGCCGCATTCTCAACCTGCCCGGTCTGAAAACCCTGATTCTTGACCACCACCTCTGCCGTGACTACCGCTACCCGGCTCTTTTCAAGACGGTCTACGAAAAGGCGGCAACCCTCAAAAAAAGGTTGGGCACCGCCGCCGAAATCGCCGGGCAAGGCAGCGCCATCCTTGAGGGTCTAAAAAACTATGGCACAACCCGCTGGCACCGCTGGCAGCCGATTGAACCAGAAGACCTCCGCACCTGCTTGAGTGCGGCGCTCAACCGCGGTCAAATCAGCCCGGACTGGCTCATCGCGTTTGATCGCTGGGTGAAAAACCCATAACTCACAAGCCCAATTTAACCAAAATTATAGTTATATTTTTCTTTTTTCCGATTCAAACCATCGCTCCAAATTTTTAGTGCACCAATTGAAACCTTTTTACCTGCTTGCCTTGATACAGAAAATAAACGCCGGGGCTCATTCCTGAAACCGGGATTCTCAACTCGCATTTCCCTTTTGCTGTGCCCAACTCCCTTAGCAGTCTTCCGGCAGAATCAAAGATTTTTATTGTCTTAGAGGCTGTGCCCTGTGGCAGTTGGACAAGGAGAACAGAATTTGCCGGATTGGGATAAATTTTAGTGGTCTTACCACCCCTATTTAGCCTACTCCCCTCTTCAAGTCCGATTACATCCCGAATTACCGATATGCTGGAGCCATTATAATTGGCAACATAGATGCGATTCTCTTGAGGATTATAGGTAAAGGCGGTCGGGGATTTCCCAACCCTAATTGTGGCAATCACCTGATTGCTCGCACCATCAATCACTATCACACTATCGCCAGCGACGCAATAGACCTTATTGTTTACCGGATTATCAACCAGGGCACAGGGATATTCTCCAACCAGGATGGTGGCAATAACCGAATCACTGACCCCGTCAATTACCACAACACTATTGCTATTAGAATTGGCGCAATAGAGTTTATTGTTTACCGAATTGTAACACAAGGCAGATGGGCTATTGCCGGTTCGGATGGTTGTAATCACCCGATTGGTACTCCCATCAATTATGGTTACACTGTTATCATCCCGATTCGCCGAATAGACCTTATTATTCCTCGGGTTCCAGTTCAGGCTATAGATATTTTTCCCGGCCGGTATCTTTGCGATTCTTTGATTCGTTTCCCCATCAATCACAACCACGCATTCACCATAACGACCACCAACATAAATCATATTATTCGTTGCATTATGGGTAATGGCTTGAGGCTCAACCACCCCGGCAAACGAGTCCGGAACATAGATTGTCGTCTCCAGCCACTGACTCTGGCTGAGACCAAAAATCAGGCAGATTGTGCCTAAAATCAGGCTCTTCTTTTTGTGCATAAAACCTCCACTTTTTCCATCATAAAATTATACCCCCCTCTCCCTTGTCAAGAAAAAAATTTTGCCGCCTCGCAATGAAGCACCAGTTGGTCATTCTGAGCGAAGCCGAGGAAACCCTTTGGGCGGGAGGCAATCTTGAGCGATAGCAAACCTAAAGGTAGTACCTTCGGCACCTGTTAAAGCAGGGTGTCCTACAAAGGGCTGCCATATTAAAATTTAACCTATAGGTTAACAAATTTAAGCGGGCAAAATTGGTCTATTTCTTTGATATTCAATGAATTATATAAAATTTTGGCAATTTCAGGCCCCATCCCCTAAGCTATTTCTATTATGACTTTCACCATCGTTCCTTAAGTTATCTCAGATGTTATTCACGGGCTTAACCTCGAATTTACTGCCGGCTTAATACTCAAAATCAATCTTTCTGTTACCAGTTGTGTTCATCCATATCACCCATTGTCTTGTCACCCCTCCAATCGCCTAATGCTCTTATTATTTAAATCAGAAAGTGAGCAATGGGGTAAAAGCCCATCTCAACCTGCTCATTACCTAACAGGTAACTCCGGCTTAAACCCAAACCTTCACTCAACCGGTGATGGTTGGATTTATTTATTAAAAACTATTTGCCCTGGCTTGAACTTCTACTAAATAGGTAAATTAATAAATTCTTGACAAGGATGGTTTTCAGGCTTATCTTGAGATATGGACGAAAAAACCAATAAGGCAAGTTTAATCGCCTTCGTTTCGGGACGGGTCCAAGGGGTGTTTTTCCGGATGTTTGTTTTAAAGGAGGCACGGAAGTTAGGGTTGTGCGGACGGGTGTGCAACCTGCCTGATGGCAGGGTAGAAGTAACCGCCGAGGGCGAAAGAACAAAACTAAAGCAGCTGATTGAGCGTCTGCATCAGGGTCCGCCCGGGGCGGTGGTTGAGGATGTGCAGGTTGATTGGGGCGATTACCTGCATGAATACGACGACTTTCAGATTGAGTACCGGTGATTTCTATGGCGCAATGGAGTGAACGCGAACAGCGCTTTATGCTTGAAGCGCTGGAACTTGCCTTTAAGGGCTGTGGTCTGGTTTCGCCCAATCCGATGGTCGGTGCGGTGCTGGTCAAACAGCACCGGGTTGTGGGCAGAGGTTATCACCGCCGATTCGGTTCGGCTCATGCCGAGATCGAGGCGATTCGGGCTGCGGGTAGAGATGCCCTTGGTGCCACCCTTTATGTAACGATGGAGCCCTGCTGTTTTCAGGGCAAGACCCCGGCGTGCACCGATGCGCTTGTTCAGGCGGGAATAAAACGGGTCGTTGCCGCAATGATTGACCCGAATCCAAAAGTCAATGGCAAGGGTCTGCGCTGTCTCCGCAACCACGGGATAAAGGTTGAGGTCGGACTCTTGGAAGCAGAGGCCAGGCGCCTGAATGAGGCTTATATCACCTATCTCACCGAACACCGTCCGTTTGTGATACTGAAGGTGGCACAGAGTCTGGACGGAATGATGGCAACTGATGGAGGAGAGTCGCAGTGGATTACCGGCGAACGGGCACGGGCAGCAGGCCAGTTCCTGCGCCTGATGTCCGATGCGGTGCTGGTTGGGGTTAACACTGTTTTAGCCGATAATCCCAGACTGACCTGTCGTTTGAACAAGGAGAAGAAACTAATGCGGGTGGTCTTGGATTGTAACTTGAGAATCAAAGAGCAGAGCCGGCTTTTTTCTGAGCCGGGCGCAGTGGTAATTTTTACCGCCAGCCGGCAGGAGCAGAGGATAAGAAAACTGGAACGGACAGGTGCTGAGGTAATCCGGGTCCGGGAGGAGAAAAGGGGCATTTTGAACTGGCAGGACATTCTGAATGAACTTTACCACCGGCAGATAACCAGTGTGTTGATTGAAGGCGGAGCGACCGTGGTCTCTTCCAGCCTCGAGGCCGGAATTGTGGATAAGGCATATTTCTTTCTCGCACCCAAGGTCCTGGGGCCGGGGAAACTTTTCAGCCAGGGTATCGCCCCCCGTGACCTCAAGCGGGCGCTAAGTTTAAAGGATGTCCGCCATATCAAATTGGGTGAGGATATGCTGATTGAGGGTTATGTTTACCGGTTTAGTTGAAACGGTTGGGCAGATCAGGCGGATTGAGCAGCGCGGGGGTAACCGGTTTTTTTCAATTCAGGCAGATTTTGCCCACGAGTTACAGCCAGGTGAGAGTGTTGCCGTCAACGGCTGCTGTCTGACCGTGGTTTCAAACACCAGGGGTCTGTTCAGAGTTGAGGCGGTTGCTGAAACATTAAGGGCGACCAATCTTAGCCGGCTCACAGTGGGCGAGCGGGTCAATCTCGAGCGGGCGCTGAAAATCGGCGCGCGGGTTGGCGGGCATCTAATCTTAGGTCATATTGATGAAATTGGCATCGTCAAACTGGTCGCGCACCGGCCCGGTGCGACGCTCCTGACCGTGACGGTGAAGCCGGAAAACTGCCGGCTGTTAGTAACAAATGGTTCGGTGGCGGTTGATGGTGTAAGTCTGACCGTCCGCAGTGTGCAGCGGGGTGAGTTCTGTATCAACCTGATTCCTTTTACCTTGGCGCGGACCACGCTGAGTGAACGCCGGAGCCGCGACCGCGTCAATATTGAATATGACATACTTGTCAAGGCTGCCCAGCGGGCAGTGCCTGCGCCTCCGCCGATGTAAATCGGCATTGAACCGGACCAGCATACCCGGTGGCGATTTCTGCTTAAACCCGTATCTGGGCTGCAGCCACAGCTGCCTTTACTGCTATGCCAGTTTTATGTGCCGGTATGCAGGGGTTACCGAACCCTGGGGTTCATTTGTCTTTGCGAAGATAAACCTGCCCGAGGTGCTGAAACAGGAGACAAAAAAGCCGGGCCGGGTTCTTTTGGGCACAGTCTGTGACCCTTACCAGCCGGCTGAGGCGTTCTTGCGCCTGAGCCGGACCGCCCTTGAGATTTTAGGTTCAGCCGGTTACGGGGTTGAGGTTATGACCAAGTCCGATCTGGTATTAAGGGATCTGGACTTATTGAAACGTTTTCCCAACTTCAGCGTTGAGATGACAATTACGACTCTGGATGAAAGGACACGGGCCATCTTTGAGCCCGGCGCACCATCGCCATTACGGCGATTACAGGCAGTGGCCGAACTTGTCCAGGCAGGTGTGGCAACAACCGTTTTCTTTGGCCCGGTTCTCCCCTACTTTTCTGACTCTGATGAACAGATTGCGACGCTGCTTGCGGCGGTCAGAAAAACCGGCTGCCGCCGGGTTCTGATTGATAAACTTAACTATCTGGGCCAGAAGATTAAAAAAATCGGCCCGCAACTGCGCAATCAGTTTCCCGAGGCGCTGCCGGCCTATGAGCGGGTTCTGCAGGAGCCTTCGGTTTATTCCGAACGGTTGCGTGAGCGGGCGTTACGGGCGCTGACCCAATCAGGGCTTGAGGGCAGGGTCATTTTCTAAAACCCTTTGTTTGACCGGCAAAAGGATTGCAATACAATTGAGACAATGGATTTAAAGTTTTTAAGGGAGCATTCGGAAGAGGCACGCCGGCTCCTTGCCTTACGCAGGAGTCAAGCCGATATTGCGGCAATTCTGCACCTGGATGAAAAGCGACGCAAACTGGTGCAGCAGCGGGATCAGGCGCGGCACCGGCAGCGGGAGGTTAACGATCTGGTTGCCCGTGCCAAGAAGGAAAAAACCGAGGTTTCAGAAAAGTTGCTGGCGCAGGCAAGGGAACTTTCAGAAATGGTCAAGGAACTGGAGGCAGAACTGAAACGGATTGAGGATGAGCAGGAACGGCTGGTCGAACTCCTGCCCAACCGGATTCATCCCTCGGTAACCGGTGAGGAAGAAATCGTTTACAACTGGGGTAATTTGCCGGTTTTTGAGTTCCAGCCGCTGGCACACTGGGATTTGGCTGAGGTGTTGGGAATTGTTGATTTCGAAACTGCAGCGCGACTCGCCGGCTCAAGGTTTGTCCTTTTCCGGGGTCAGGGCGCGCTATTGGAGCGGGCTTTAATCAACTTTTTCCTTGATACCGCGGTGCGCAAATATGGCTATACCGAAATTGCGCCACCCTTGTTTGCCAATCCGCCAACCCTAAAAACGGCTGGACAGCTGCCCTTCCTCGAAGGCGAGATGTACCATCTTAAAGAGGATGAACTTTATCTGATTCCCACGGCTGAACCTCAACTGGTCGCATATTACCGGGAAAAAACTCTTGATGAGTCACAACTGCCCTTGAAACTTGTCGCCTATACCCCCTGTTTTCGCCGCGAAGCCGGCTCCTATGGCCGGGATGTGAGAGGGATGATTCGCATTCATCAATTTGATAAGGTGGAACTGGTGCGTCTGGCCAGACCGGAAAGTTCCTACGATGCTCTGGAGGAGATGCGCCAGGAGGCAGAGAGCCTCTTGCAGGCTTTGCAACTCCCCTATCGGGTTAAAAGGCTGGCAGCCTGGGATATTGCCTTTCAGTCGGCAAAGACCTATGACCTTGAGGTTTATGCGGCAGGCTGCCAGAGATGGCTGGAGGTCTCCTCAATCTCCAACTGTGAGGATTTTCAGACCCGTCGCGGGAAAATCAGGGTGCGGGGCAGTAATGGCAAAACTTTTTATCCCCATGCCTTGAACGGCTCGGCGCTTGCCCTGCCCAGAACCTTTATCGCCATTATTGAGAACTTCCAGCAGCAGGATGGCTCGGTCATAATCCCTGAGGTGTTAAGACCCTATATGGCTGGGCTGGAGCGAATCAAGTAGTTTCAGGTTAGTAAAAAACCAAATGGCAAAAGTTGTTTGAGGTGCAGTTTTTTTATTCTTTTCGGTGTTGCAAGGATGATGAGCGGATTATTGCCAAACTCCTTAATCACCTGCAGACAGGCGCCACAGGGCGGGGTAAACTGTTCAGTTGGTGTCCAGATTAAAACCGCCTTGACTTCAGTTTCACCGGCATTAACCGCCTTGAAAACCGCAACCCTTTCCGCACAGATGGAAAGCCCGTAAGAGGCATTTTCGACATTGGCGCCTGAATAGATTCTGCCCCGAACGGTGAGCACTGCCGCACCGACCGGGAAATTTGAATATCGGGCGTATGCCTTTGTGGATGCCTTCTGTGCGGCAAGCAAAAGCCGAGCCAGCCACTTTTCGTTCATCTGCCCTCCTTACTTCAGAATCTGGTTTAAAAAGCTTGTTCCAGCCGGTGGGGGCTGCACCTGAAGGTATTCAGCCGCAGTTGCGCCCAGGTCGGCAAAGGTGGCACGGGTACCCAAGTCGATGCCTGGTCTTACCAATTCACCATAGACCAAAAGCGGAACATATTCGCGGGAATGGTCAGTTGATTGGGTGGTCGGGTCGCAGCCGTGGTCAGCGGTGATGAACAGAATATCAGCCGGCTTAAGCCGTTCAAGAATCTCTTTGAGCCGGTGGTCAAAATATGTTAGCCCCCGGGCAAACCCGTGCGGGTCATTGCGATGCCCCCAGTCCATATCAAACTGAACCAGGTTGGCAAAGATGAGCCCGGGTCCGCCTTTTTTCAGCCGGTCAATAATGTAAGCAATACACTCCGCGTTACTAAGCGAATGGTGACTATCGGTCAGCCCCTGCTGGGCGAAAAGGTCGTCAATCTTGCCAATCCCGGTCACCGGCATACCGGCCTGTTTGACTGAGTCAAGCAGGGTGGGCAGGGGCGGCGGACAGGAGAAGTCCTTGCGTTCAGCCGTGCGGTAAAATGAGCCCGGTCTGCCGGCAAATGGACGGGCGATAACCCGGGCAACACGATAAGGGCCGCTGAGCAGCCGGCGGGCAATCAGGCAGAACCGGTATAGTTCCTCTACCGGAATGACCTCAATGTGGGTGGCAATCTGAAACACGCTATCCGCGGATGTATAGACAATCGGAAAACCGGTCTTCAGATGTTCGGCGCCCAGTCGATTGATAATCTCGGTGCCGGATGCCGGAATATTGCCCAGGGTTTTCCGACCGATGGCATTCTCAAACTCGGCGATCAGTTGTTCGGGAAAGCCCTGGGGAAAAACCGGGAATGGCTCAGCGGTGACCACACCGACAATCTCCCAGTGCCCGGTGGTTGAGTCCTTGCCTGCCGACCTCTCCGCCATTCTGCCATAGGCACCTGCCGGGTTTTCCTCTGCCGGCACCCCTTTCACAGGAATAATGTTACCCAGGCCTAGGCGCTTAAGGTTGGGTAAGTTCAAACCCCCAACCGCTTCGGCAAGGTTGCCAATGGTATTGGCGCCACAGTCGTTAAACCGGTCCGCATCGGGCATTGCACCGCAGCCGACCCCATCAAGGACAACGATAACAACGCGCGGCTTTTTCATGAGGGCTTTAATGCCGGGGACAGGATTTGAACCTGCATGCCAAAAGGCACATGGCCCTCAACCATGCGTGTCTGCCAATTCCACCACCCCGGCCAATTCCGACTCAAAGATTATAGAAACAGTTATGCCGGTGTCAATTTTATCAGATCAAGGGGCCAAAAACCAACACCGCCGAAAAAATTTGCCCCTGCTGTTTTTGCCATTATTATTAAGCGTGGTCTTTTTAATTTTTGTTCTGATCGGGGTGGCACTTAGCGGTGCCGGGTTGCTACTGTTCGGCAAGCGGTATCTTGACCGGCAACAGCTCCAACTGGAAAGGGAAATTGCCCGGCTTGAACCGCTCGCCTTTGCCCGCTACTATTCCCGCCTGCATCAGTTTCGGCAGCGGCTGGGCATCCTCTATCTGAACAGCCTGCCGGCAACCCAGAACCGGACCCTGAGCCAGTTGTTTGAAGCCGGTTTAAAGTTTGCCGAACAGGGCGCCTGGGAAAAGGCCTGCAGCCGCTGGCACGAGGCGAAGTTAAAGGCGCAGGGCAGAGACCGCGCCGCCCTCCATATTCTCTGTGCCGGCTGCCTGATTCTCAGCCAGCGCAAACAGGAGGCTGAGCAGGAATTAAACCAGGCACTTGCCCTCTTCCGGAAGACAAAAACCATTTCCGGACGTGCTGCCGCCGGTTATCTTTTAGCCAGTCTAACTGTTGATGCCGGCAATATTAAAAGGGCAAAGTCCCTGCTCAATCAGACCATCCGGCTGGCAGCAGCGATTGAAAATCCTGAACTGCAGGTCAAATCGTTCACCCGGCTGGCCGAGATAGCAAAACAGGAAAATCAACTCAGCAATGCGATTACCTACCACCGCCACGCCCTCCGGCTGCTGGAAAAAACCGGCAATTACCATGCCGCCGCCCTCCAGTTCCGTGCCATCGGCGACCTCTTATTTGCCGCAGGCGAAATTGACCGGGCCCGCGCCGCTTACGAGGACGGGCTCCATCTCGCCCGCGCCGCACACAACCGGCTGAGCGAGGCTGAAAATCTCACCGCCATCGGCAAAATTCACCGCACTCAGGGCGACCAGAAACGGGCAATTGATGTCCTGGAACGGGCATTGCGTATCTATCGCGACCTGCACTTTCTCCACGGCCAGGCCCAGGTCCTGCACGAACTGGCGTTGGCACATGAGACCGACGCGGTTGACATCGCCCGGGAATTCTTTGAACAGGGACTTCAGCTTGCCCGGCAGATAAAGGATAACCAACTGATCGTCCAGAATCTGCTCGGTCTGGCGGTAAACTGCCTGCTCCATTATTCCTATGCCCGGGCAAAAAGCCTGCTTGATGAGGCGCTCAACCTGAGTCGCAACTCCAATGACCAAAACCAGCTCACGGCCAGTTTGATACTGCTCGGCCGGCTCCAGCGCCTTGAAGGCGACCACCAAAAATCCATTGCGACAATTAACCAGGCTCTAACTCTGCTGCGCCACAACCAGGACCGGCGCCACAGAATGAAGGCGTTGCTGGAACTGACCCGGTCTTATCGGGCTGCTGGTGACCTCAGAAACGCCCGGCGGGCGCTTGACCAGTTCCGTTCCATCAGCCGAAATGTCAAAGACCAGGCATTGCACGCCGACGGCCTATCTGAGGCAGGGTTAATTGAGGCGCTTGACCATAACTGGCAACAGGCGCTGGATTTGCTGAACCAGGCCCTGACCCGGCACCAGCAACTGGGGATGCGACGGGCACTTGCCAGCGACCTGCTCCAGATCGGGCTCGTGCTCAATGCCCAGCAAAAACCGGCTGCCGCCCGGGAACGGCTGACCGCGGGCTTAAAAATTGTCCAAGAACTCAATGACCGGGAACTGGAGGCGCGGCTTCATTCTACCCTGGCAGAAGCATGTCAATCCCTTGGCGACGATGCTTCAGCCCGGGACAGTTTAACCCAGGCGGTTGAGTTATTCCGCAACATCAACCATCAATCAGGTGAGGCAAACTGCCTGTTTAAATTAGGGCTGCTGCTTTGGAAGGATAATGACCCGGTTGGCGCCCGGCAGAACATTGAACAGGCGCTGCGGCTATATCAACGGCTGGACGACCGGGAGGGAATTGTCGCTGCCCGGGCGGCACTGAAAAAAATGCCGGAACCACCGGCCGGAATTCAATTCATCACCGGTGCTTGACTTCCCCAGATTAATTTATATACTGCTTATCCGGATCGCGGGCGATTAGCTCAGCTGGTTAGAGCGCTGGTCTCACATACCAGAGGTCACACGTTCAACTCGTGTATCGCCCAGTTTCTTACATCTGCTTACGCGGCCTGCCCCGGCCCCGGGTGATGTTCAATTCCGCCCTTGTCAGCCGGATCGCCTCGCGCACGTGATATTCACTGACCCCATACTTCTGGGCAATATCGCTCAAAGGCACACCATCATCCTGCATTTTCATCATCAGCAGGCGCTGGGCACGAGAAACCTTCCGGTGCCAGGCAACAATCCGCTGCCCTGGTTTGACCTTCATTCTCGGGACCAGCTGGCGAACCCGCTCCCGGGAAACGCCAACCGCCCGGGCTAATTCAGCCTGGGTCATACTGGCAACCTTCTTACCCAGTTTCTCGATCTTCTCAATCGCGGTGAGACCCCTGCGTTTCTCTTGGGTCTTTTTCGTCTGCTTCATCGGCCTTTCCTCCCTTCACAGATATTTAAACAGCCTTTAACCTTAGCCATTGACATATCATTCTGCCAGCACCAGTTTCCGGACCAACGGCTGGGCATTTCCCTGCTGGCAGAGGATAAAGTAAACACCCGGTGCCCGACGGCAGCCCGAAACGCCCTCCCCGACCCAGCGCCAGGAATGATAACCGGCGCAAAGTTGACCGGAATAAATCCGGTTACATTCAGAACCGGTGCAGTCAAAAACTGCCAGCCGGACGCTGCCGGAACTGCCCAGTGCCAGCACAACATCACTTCCCGCATTTGCCGGACTCTTAACCTGCAAACTGGTGCCATTGCCATCCAGCCGGCCCGGTTCTTCAACACCACCCCCGCCGGCCTCAAAACTGGCGTCATCGCAAAACACCACCCCGCCGGCTGGACCGGCGCTTTTGCCATAGACTCGCAGCAGGCATTTGGCATAAACCGCGCGCTCCGGTGCGGTGGCGGTTCGGGTAAGCCGCTGCCAGTCAGGGATTGAAGAATCGGTATAGCAAACAGTCGTGCTGCTTATTGCCGTGGAATCACCATCACACCAGGTAATCAGCAACCCGCCGCGGGCATTATCATCATGGTCATAAAACCAGGCGCTGAAGGTATAGACCTGGCCCGGTGTAACCGGGACAAACTGTTTGACACCATTATTGTTGCCGGTCCCGGGCACAAGCCTGGTCATACTGCAGGAAAATGGTATTGAGTGCACCGGATGGTCGCTGCGTTCAATCCTCGCCCTGGTTGTGTCTTCAACTATCCAGTTTGCCGGCCTGGTCGGACTTTCCCAGCTGCTGAAATCACCGTTTTCCAGCAGATGGGCATCGCTCCCGGCCGTCAGGATCACCAGCGGCAGGGATATAGAACCCAACTGCGCCTTGAGATTTATCACCTTACACCTGTCGCTTCTAACCCATCACGCCTGATAATTGATGCTGGTTATCCGGACACGGGTAACGGGCTGACGGTGCCCCTTTTTCCGCCGATAGTTTTCCCGGCGGATGAACTTGTAGACCGTGACCTTCTCCTTCCGGATGTGGTCAACGATGCTTGCCTCAACATAAGAGTTGGGAACCAAGGGGGTGCCGACGACCGCCTGTTGCTCGGTCCGCACCATCATCACATCATTAAATCTGACTGTGCTTCCCGGCTCACCCTTCAGCCGGGGCACGGTAACAACTTCACCGGGTTTAACCAGATACTGAAAACCGCCAATTTTCACTACAGCGTACATCTTCCCTCTCCATCTGGACAACATTAACTATTTTGACTTTTGACCGCATTGCCCCGCCTGGGACGGGTGCTGACCGGCTCCGCCGGGCTGAAAGCAAGACCAGTCCGAGCGAGGTCAGCATAAAGGCAACCGCCAGTGCGGAAGTAATCTTCGCCATAAAAGGGGCCGCGCCGCCGCCGCCAAATATTGACTCGCCGCCACCGAATATCGTGCCTAAACCGCCCTTCTGGGGCTGCTGGATCAGCACCACCAGCACCAGCAGGATTGACACCAGCAGGTGGAGAAATATCAGAACCGCATACATATCATCTGCTCCTTTACAAGTTTAAGATTAACAGAATCTGAAGGAAAGTCAAGAGTAGTCAACAACTTCATTTTTCCTTATGACCGGCATTAACAATTGCAACGAAGGCGTCAATGTCCAGACTGGCACCACCCACCAGCACGCCGTCAACATCGGGCTGGCTCATCAGGGCGGCGGCATTATCGGGCTTGACGCTGCCGCCGTAGATGATGCGGATCTCACCTGCCGCCGGGTAACTCTCCTGCAGCCAGCGCCGGATCCAGTTATGGACCTCCTGCGCCTGTTCCGGGGTTGCATTCTGCCCTGTTCCGATCGCCCAGACCGGCTCATAGGCGATGTCAAACCCCGGCTCTGACAGCCCCTTCAGTCCCCTTTCCAGTTGTCGCCTGAGCACCGTGAAGGTCTCACCGCTCTGCCGCTCCTGCAGCATCTCACCGCAGCAGAGGATTGGCCTCAGACCACAAGCCCGGGCAGCACGAATCTTCAAATTGCAGATTTCATCGCTCTCACCGAACAGGTGCCGGCGCTCAGAATGGCCAACAAGCGCATAACGACAGCCCAGTTCCAAAAGAAAAAGCGGCGAAACCTCGCCGGTAAATGCGCCGGCATTTTCCCAGTGCAAATCCTGGGCGCCATAGGCAATAAAACTCCCCTTCAGCACCTCGGCCACCGCCGGTATGGAAGTGAAAGGCGGAAAAACTGCCACCTCATCGGCACCGCTCAGCCTTTTGAGCAACTGCTGGGCAAACTCCCTGGCCTCCTTCGCACCCTTGTTCATCTTCCAGTTACCGGCAATCAAATGCGGACGTGTGCTCATCCGGCATCACTCAGGGCGGCAATGCCCGGCAGGTCTCTGCCCTCCAGGAACTCAAGCGTTGCCCCGCCCCCGGTCGAAATGTGACTCATCTTTTCACTTAACCCGGTCCTTGCCAATGCGGCACCGGTATCGCCGCCACCAACAATCGTCGTGGCACCGTTAGCACCTGCCCTTGCCATTGCCCGGGCAATCGCAACGGTCCCCTGACTGAACGGCTCCTTTTCAAACATCCCCATCGGTCCTGCCCAGACCACGGTTTTGGCATTAACAATCTCGGCGCTGAACCGAGCAACCGTCTCCTGACCGATATCCAGTCCCATATCACTATCACCAAGTTCCTCAACCCGGACATTTTTGCCTGCCTCCGCATCCGGACCTGATGCCACCACCACATCCACCGGCAGCATCAGTTTGGGCTCGTTTACCAGCCGCGCCACCTCGGCCATCACTTCCGGTTCATAGATTGACCTTCCGATTTCCAGCCCGCGCGCCCGCAAAAAATTGAATGCCACCCCACCGCCGACCAGCAACCGGTCAACCCTGGGCAACAGATTTTTAATCACGCCCGCCTTGTCCGAAACCTTGGCACCGCCGATTATCACCACATAAGGCCGAGCCGGATTGCCCAGCAAAGGGGTCAGATAACTCAGTTCCCTTTCCATCAAGAGCCCGGCTGCAGCCTGGGCGAAAAATGCGGGCATACCCGCAACTGAGGCATGGGCACGATGCGCACTGCCAAAGGCGTCATTGACATACAGGTCAACCAGCCCTGCCAGCCCCTTGGCAAACTCCCGGCTGTTCTTCTCCTCGCCCGGGTGAAAACGCAGATTCTCAAGCAAGACCACCGCATTGACCGGCACCTTGTGCAGAAACTCAACCACCGCTGGCCCGACGCAGTCCGGGGCAAAATAGACCCTTCTCGCCAACAACCGCTCCAGCTGCGCCGCCACCGGCTTCAGGCTGAACCTCGGGTCCGGCTTGCCTCTGGGTTTGCCCAGGTGTGAACCCAGAACCACGGTCGCACCATTTTCCAAGAGCCACCTGATTGTGGGCAGGGATGCTCGGATGCGGGTGTCATCACTAATCTCGCCCTTCTCATTCAAAGGGCAATTGAAATCAACCCGGACAAAAACCCGTCGTCCCTTAACCTCAAGCTGCCGCACCGAGACCTTGGCCATTCTCTAAAGCCTTTCGGCAATATAGACAATCAGGTCAACCAGCCGGCAGGCATAACCAAACTCATTATCATACCAGGCATAGACCTTGACCAGATTGCCATCAACCACCGCGGTCAGCCCGGCATCCAAGATTGCCGAGTGCGGATTGCCCACAAAATCAACCGAAACCAGCGGCTCATCCCGGTACTCAAGAATGCCCTTAAGCTCACCCGCTGCCGCCTCCTGGAAGGCAGCATTGACCTCCGCCACGCTGGTCTTCCTCTCCACCACGCAGGCAAGGTCAACAATTGACACATCCGCGGTCGGCACCCTGATCGCCATACCGTCAATCTTGCCCTTCAGTTCCGGAAAGATGACCCCGATCAGTTTTGCCGCACCGGTTGAGGTCGGAATCATTGACAGCGCTGCTGCCCGTGCCCGGCGCAGGTCAGAATGGGGTAAATCAAGAATCCGCTGGTCATTCGTATAGGCATGAACCGTGGTCATATACCCGCGCAGGATTTTAAACCGCTCGTGCAGAACCTTGGCAACCGGCACAACACAATTGGTGGTGCAGGAGGCATTGGAAACAATCTTATCCTGTTGCGGGTCATAGGAGTGCTGATTCACGCCCATCACCAGCGACTTAATTCCCTCGCCCTTGGGCGGCGCCGAGATAATGACCTGGCGCGCACCGGCAGTGAGATGGCCGCTCGCCTTATCATAACTGCGGAAAAGACCGGTTGACTCCAGGACAATATCCACATTCAGTTCTCTCCAGGGCAACTCAGCCAGATTCTTAATCGCGGTCACCCTGGCCCTCCTGCCCCCAATCACCAGCTCATCACCCTCAGCGCTCACCTTCTCCTTAAATTTGCCGTGAACCGAATCATATTGCAAAAGATGCGCAAGTGTTGCCGCATCAGTAATGTCATTCACTCCGACCAGTTCAATCCTCGGATGATTACCTGTCAGCCGACCAACCAGTCGGCCGATTCTGCCAAAACCATTAATTGCCAGTCTGACCTTTCCTGCCATATTCTTCCTTTCTTTTATCTTCTGACCGATTGACCCAATTCCGATTACTCATCGCTCATTGATAATATTATTTATCATATTGCCCGTCCACCTCTTGTCAAGATAAGACTTATGCCCTCAAAACCGGGCAAGAGTTTCAGACCGTTTTTATTAAAACCCTGTCCCCTTCCTTTGAAGGGATGCAGATGAGATAGCCCCTGTGCAAATTGAACTGCCTTAAATAAAACTTCAGCTCGTCTAAATTCTCAACTATTTCATCCTCATTTTTATAGGGTAACACATTGGCAACCACGCCCCGGTCAAACACAAAATCAAAAGGAAACTCATCCACTTTATGATGCTTATAGCAGATTGGAAACGAGCCGGTGGAGAAACTAATTCCATTCAGGCGCAACTCCACGGCAATCGCATTCGGAAAGATTTCCAGCCCGCGCTCCCGATAGATAAACTCAACTCCGAAATAATCATAGACATTCCGGGCAGCCTGCTTCAGGATGGTTGCCAAAAACTTTTTTGACCTTGACGGCTGCGCCACGGCACGGTCAAAACCCTTTTTGGGCTTCGGCACCACCTCCAGCAGAATCGGCTCGGCAAAAGACAAAACCGCACCCTGGTCAATATTCAAAGAGACCATATACACCTGTGCCTGACGCTTATGCGCCTCGGTGATTTTCTTCACCGCCTTCAATTCCAGAACGATTTCATTGCCACCATTACCGAACCAGAGCGGATTCAAGATTAAATCGGCCCTGCCCTCCCCCACCTTATAACCCTTATACAGCATCTCAAAATTCCGCTGGCGCTCATAAGGGATGTTTCTCAAACGCAACTCATGGGCTAATGCCTCCTCATAGGTCTTCTCATCATAACCCACACCCAGCACATTCAAGACCTCCTCCCCTGCCTTCTTTGCCTCATTCAACCAATCCACAAAACCTCCTTATGTTTAATTTTTTCATTACCATTCATAGCAAAGCGACATCAACCTTTTATGCTGAGTAAGAAATAATAATCTCAATATTAGTTTTGGACTTCAAAAATTTCTCGCCTCTTTCATTTATATGTTTTATAGGTCATCAAAGATTTTCCCAATGTCAACTAAACTGATATGAGATTCTCGCAGTTCTTCTATATCGTAATCCTGAGAATTTCCATTAATTGAAGGCATTTCTTCAGCTTCTAACCTATAGTAGTTTGATTTTTCTTGACATTCTTTAATTAAATTTTCAATATATATCTCTTGGAGAAGAGAAAATTCTTTGTTAAATTGAGAAAGAGTATTTTCCATAAAATCTGCTATATCAACCAAGTCATCGGCTTCGTAATACAAGTCCTCAGCATAATCTAAGAGAACATCACATTCTAATTCATTTTCTATTTCTTTTAGATAGTCTGCAACGATTAGGGAGACCTTTTCAAGAAAATTGTTTTTCATTAAAAAACGCGGTTCATATGATTTACAAATTAAACAGAAATTTAATAAACTTTCTAAGGCATTAATTTTATACGAAATAGCCCAGTTGGTTTTAAGCGCTTCCTTCGCTTTCTTGCATAAATCCTCCCCAAGAAACCGTAGGTCTAAAATTGAAACATCTGGGTATATTAGAAGTGATAATTTATAATAATATTCGATCATTGTCACGCGATAGTCTCTAAAAATAAATTGTCTTTCTGCTGAATTTTGAAAAAAACTTTTCTCTTCAATGAATCTTTTAACGCCGTCTAAAACGGTCTCAACTAATTTCAAGAAGCGTTCTTTAAATGGTGATTTTAAATAGGTGTCTAACATCCCCTTTAGACTTGCTAATAATTTAACAAGTAAATTAAAAGTATCCGTCTTAGAAATTATGTCGCTTATCCGTTTTATTAAAACTTCCCAATCGGCATCTTCTTTTAAAAAAGGTGATAAACCTTCCTCTTCTTGTGAAGATAAAACTACGAAAATCCCGTCGATATAACAATTGTTTATAAATGACTTCCGTTCATTAGGGTTGACCAGTATGGCACTTATAACTAAATCCCTTACACTTGGGTGTATCCATTTTATCTCACGATTGTCTATTATTTTAATAAAGGCTGAAGATAATTCAGTTAAAATTGTTTTAAAATTTTTATTAGACGGACTACAATGTCGATGAAAGGACGATTCTACACTTTTGCAATCATAAGTATCTACATCTAATAGAGAAAAAAGAAATCTCTTATGTTCAGTAGGCAGGCATTCAAAAGATTGTTGCATAGGACGGGTTGGATTTCTTAGTTCATCATCGATTAATTCTGATAATTGTTCATTGCTCAATTTTGTAATATCGGTTAGCAGCAAACGGGGAATAGTTTCAGTTATAAATCTTTGTATCCTTAAAGGTGTAAAATAAGGATTATCTATAATTTTCCTCCAATACCTTTTCACTATTTCTTTTGCAACGGTTTCTAAATTAACCTGTTTGGCATGTCTATATAAAATGAGCGCCCGTTCTTCAAGGTTAAAATCAGTTACATCAATTATTACATCTCCAGGGCTCGGGAACTTCTGTGCCTTACCTTTAAGATACATTTTTTCAAGAGCCATTTTTAATATGTGCGCCCGTGCAGTCCAAATAAACCAATGCCGAGAGTCAAGTCTTGCAATTATTTTATCTAAATCACTTGCCCAATCATCTGCTAAGTCTGGTCTATATTCAGTAGTTCCAAAGGCATCGTCCGCTACGAATAATTGATTTTTCGTAGAGTTATATACTCTGAAAAAATCCGCAGGATTCCTACAATCATACACTTCCCAGCCATCACAGGCTTTGTTGAGTGCGATAATATATGCAGTAACAGTTTTACCTATTTCAGGTGGACCTTCAAGGACTGCGAAGTAGTTGTCGGTTAAAACCCTATGCGCTTTTATATATGCTTGTGTCGGGACAAATGTTTGGGAGTGATCTTTTGCTTCTTCTAATAGCACTTTGCTTTTTTCTATAATTTCCTTATTTAGTAAAAAATCTATATCCTGAATTCCAAGAATTTGTGGATATGCCCATCTTATATCAGGATGATTGTCTAAAAGTGCACAGACATCATTGCCATCTTGAATATGTACCTTTTCAACTGGTAGAGGTAAAATTGATGTGACGGTATCGACAATGCCTTTTCGTTCATTGGCAGTTAGCGGACAATTAGTGATAAAAGTAAGGATTGTATTTGCATTAATCCTTTGTGAATTTAACTTCGTCCACGAAATAATAGCATTTTTCAGATTATCAAATTTATTAGAAGAATTAGGGTCTTCTATAAATTTCATTTGGAATATAAATTCACCTTGATTCATTTTTACCCTTGTTGGATATTCTAATTCGCCTTTAAAATATGCATCTCTGCCAAAATCTTTATATCCTCCCCAGCATTCGACGCCTAATCCTATATCTGCTTTTAATAATGCCTGAACCAATTTTTCAAATTGATACCACCCTAATTCATTTAGCCTATACCTCATCATATTATTTCAATGTTTCTTCTTTTCAAACTCTTTTAACTCTATCACCTCTCTTCTCTCATTCTCCCACACATCCATATAAATAATCATCATTTTATCGGTAAGTTTTCGGCGGGGAAGAGTGTGTTTATTTGACGTTCAGATAAATCTCTCATCTTTCACAAAGTTCATTATTGATTCGGCACGGCATTGCGTATAACGTTCCCAGCATAAAAAAGTTTTTGCGGAGTAAAAATTTGGGTAAGCCTGCCTCTGGCGGACGAACCTTTTATCCGCTGATGGGCGACGTTTTACTCTCAATTTTAGTGCCTTCATATCCTACCATTTTTTCTATTTTATCCCATTTTTCTTGATGTTCTTTTATCGTCTCTGGAGTTATTCCCATGCCCTGATACCCTTGTTTTTTTCCACTTTTCCACGTAGGCATATTTTTTTCGTCTATTGTTACTTCACCCCGCTCAACTTTGCCAGTTTGTTTCAGTTCTTTTTCTATTAACTTTTCCCAATCTTCTACCGTGAGAATATAGAAATCGGGTCTTTCATTTTCTTTCTTCGTCTCAAAATCTACAAAAACAAGAACAATATCCTTTCCATATATTCCCCTGCACCCCGGCCATTCCCTTCCTTGTTTGCCTTTAACTTGGATTCTTAACATACCCACTTCAGTTTCAACTAAGATGTCTGTACGTCTTCTCAAACCAAGAGTTAATTGAGCATATATGTTTCTTCTACAAAGTTCACTTGCAACCGCAAACTCTGCAGCCAACCCCAAAATATCTTTAGATAGTTTCATATTTTTCACCTCCTTAAGGTCATGTCGCCTGACTCCTTCATAGACGAAGTATTTCGGATATCACAACTCTGGCTGAGTTGCCAGGATTCGCTATTGTTTGCTAATTTTCTCATTCCGCACCGTTTGTCTTTTTGGGTTTTAGTTTTCATAACTATATTATTTGTATAAATCTCCAATTACAAGTCAAGTAAATTTACTTAACATTTTGCAGATAAAGAGGTTGCCGAAGGCAATTTGAGTATTTCCTGCCGGTATGCTAAATCCAATAAGGTCAACAATTAAATTTATAATTCCACCCTGTTTAAGTCAAGTTTTGGCAGATGGGGGTTTCCCCTTTTTGTCATTGCGAACGAAGTGAAGGAATCTCTTTGCGTATAATCCTGCTTTGAAGCTTATGGTTTGCCACGCACCTTTCCGAGAGTTCTTTGTTCTTAGTTACAGGTTGCCCGTCCTTCGAACCAGGAACTAAATCCGGTAAATCCCGATATCTATAGACCAAACAATTTCCAATACCTAATATCCAATTTTCCAATGCCCAATTCCCAATTCGTCATTGGTCATTTGCCATTTTAACTTCTTTTCTTTCGGGTAATTATATGACAAAAAGGGGTTAAATTATCGGAAAAGGGCAAAACAGGGGCTTTAAATCGGTTGTAGACATAAAAGTCTACTTTTAGGTAGAATTTTTATGATGGTTTTAGTGGTTATGTTATTGAAATGTAGTGGTTTAGGCAAAATTTTGCCCAATTTTAGACCCCAACCCCCATACCGTCCCCCAATTTATTTTTAAGGTTCTTTTGCCGGTTGTTTTTCTCTTTCTATTAAAGGCTCAAATTTGCCCGGTTTTAATCGTTGTCAGAGTTGCAATTTGTTTGCTTGCTGATTAAATTCCTTTAACCGTTCCGGTTCAGTTTCAGTTTTATATTCCGTTTCTGGTTGGAACGAGCCTTCTTTAACCGGGTTTTATCCTCTGTCCGGTTTGTGTTCTTTGCCGGCTTTTTGCCGGTTTTCCCTGCCGCGCACTTTGTGCCGGTGATTTTTCCTTGCCGAAGGCGCCGTCAATTTCTGTTGACTAATTTTCAGGGCAGGTTATAATTGTGGAAATAATACCCGGCTCGGGAATCGGATTAAATCAGGCAACTGGTTGATTCCGCTCTGCCGGCTCAGATGGAAAAGGTGATAAAGGAGTAATGAAGGAACGAAGCTATGAATAATAAAGAAGTTGCCAATCTGATCGCCCAGATTGCGCGGATCAGAAATGTTGACATTACTTATGTCTGTGAAACCCTGCGCACGAGCATCATCGCCGGACTGAAGCGGCGGTTTGGTGCCAATACCGAAGCCGAGGTTACCGTCAACCCGGAATCGGGCGCAATTGAGGTTTTTTTAAATAAGAAGGTGGTTGAGCGGGTAACAAATCCCGGTCTGGAGGTGGCGCTCAATGAGGCGCAGGCGCTCAAGCCCGATGTTAGGCTGGGTGATGTTTTGCGCATTGAGATGCCGCTGGATGAAATCGGGCGGATTGCCATCCGCAAAACCTCGGATGAACTGGTGCTGAAACTGCGCGAGGCGGAGCGCGACCGCCTGTTTGAGGAATACAGCCGCAAAAAGGGTGAAATTGTTACCGGCACAATCCAGCGCATCGGCCGCGACGAAATCATTGTCAACCTCGGTCTGATTGAGGCGGTGCTGCCCAATCGGGAGCAACTGAAAACCGACCATTACCGCCAGGGGCTGCCGATTAAAGCCTATGTGCACCGGGTGGAAAAGACCCCGATCGGACCCCGGGTCTTCCTTTCCCGCACCCATCCTGAGTTCCTGCGCAAACTTCTGACCCGCGAGGTGCCGGAGATCAAGGAAGGGGTGGTGGAAATCAAAGCCATCGCCCGGGCACCGGGTTTTCGCTCCAAGGTTGCGGTTGCCTCACTGGATGAAAAGGTTGACCCGGTCGGTGCCTGTGTCGGTTACCGCAAATCAAGGATTGAAAATGTCATCAAGGAACTTTCCGGCGAGAAGATTGACATTGTCCAGTGGAGCCGGGATATGCAGGTGTTCATCGCCCGCGCCCTGGGACCGGCAAAGGTTTCGGAAATCATCCGGGAGGACGACACCTATATTGTTGTCGTGCCCGACAGCGATTTCTCAATTGCGATTGGCAAAAAGGGGCAGAATGTCTGGCTGGCGAGCCTTTTAACCCAGGCCAAGATTGAGGTGCTCAAGGAGACCGATTACCGCAACCGGGTAATTATGAACCGGGCGGCAAAGTTAACGGTTGACAGTCTCAAACTCGAGCCCGATTTGGTGGCAAAACTCCAGACCGCGGGCATCAACACTGCCTTTGAACTTCTCTCCTCCTCTGCCCAGGACCTTGCCCGGGTCACCGGAATAGCCGCCGAGCAGGTGGAATCTTTCAAGCAGCAGATTCGTGACCGGATATGGGCCGGCTAAGGGTATTTGAGGCGGCAAAGCAGTTGAACCTCTCCAGCGAGGCGCTGGTGGCAATACTGAAGGAACTCAACTTTCCCCCGCGCGGCTACAGTTCTTATATCACCGAGGAGGAGTTTGAAGCCGCCCGTCAGCGCCTGAAAAAGGAGAAACATCAGTATAAGGAGTCAATCCGGCGCCGGAAAATGGCGGAAAGTTCCAAGCCTGCGCTGGAGAAGAGCACCGAACAGGAGATTGACCAGAATATCAAACAGACCCTGGCAAAGGTTTATGGTCGGGAAAAGAAAAAACGCCGGCTCAGCCGGGAAGAGGAAAAGCCCCAGTCTGCGGACCAACCGACTGCGGTAAAAATTACCCCTTATATGACCGTCGCCGAACTTGCCCATGCCTTCAACTTGCCGGTTGCCGAGATTATCAAAAAATGTCTCACCCTCGGGCTGCGGGCAACCGTCAACCATCGTCTTGACCTGGATACGATTATGCTGATTGCCGATGAATTTCGCATCCCGGTTCAGCAGGAGGAGGAGATTGAAACCACTTCTGGGCGCGGGGAGGCAAAGCCCAGGCCGCCGGTGGTGGTGGTTATGGGCCATGTTGACCACGGCAAAACCGCGCTCCTTGACTATATCCGCAAGACCAAGGTGGCGGAGCAGGAGTTTGGCCGGATCACCCAGCATATCGGTGCCTATGTTGCCTATTACGGTGAGAAACCGATTGTCTTTCTGGACACCCCGGGTCATGAAGCCTTCACCGCAATGCGTGCCCGAGGTGCGCAGGTGACCGATATTGCGGTCCTGGTGGTCGCCAGCGACGAAGGGGTAATGCCTCAGACCCTCGAGGCGCTTGACCATGCCCGCGCCGCCGGTGTCCCGATCATTGTCGCCTTGACCAAATCTGACCTGCCGACCGCCAATCCCGACCGGGTCAAAAGTCAACTCGCCCATTACAACCTCCGGGTTGAGGAATACGGCGGGCACACCATCTGCGTGGAAACATCGGCCGTGACCGGTCAGGGAATTGAGGAACTGCTTGATGCCATTTCACTGCTCAGTCTGGAACTTGACCTCAAGGCACCCTATGACGGACCAGCCCGCGGGGTTGTCATTGAAGCCCGGATTGACCGCGGTCGCGGCAACATCGCCACAGTCTTGATCCAGGAGGGGACGCTGAAAAGGGGCGACCCGTTTGTCGCGGGCGAACATTATGGCCGGGTCCGGGACCTGCTCAACGAGAACTTCGTTTCCGTGGCTAACGCCACCCCCTCAATTCCGGTTCAGGTCTTGGGATTTTCCGGCCTGCCCGAAGCCGGGGACCGGTTTGAGGTGGTTGATGATGAGCGCACCGCCCGCGCAATTGCCCAGCGCCGGATGCTGGCAAAGCGCGACCGGATCCTTGCCGCCAGCAAACCCAAGGTCAGCCTGGAGGCGCTCCAGGAACAGATTGTCAAGGGTCAGACCAAGGAGTTGAAGATTGTGCTCAAGACCGATGTCTCCGGTTCGGCGCAAGCACTGCGTGACGCCCTGGAAGGGCTCTCGCTCGATGAGGTCAAGGTGCGGGTGATCCACTCCGGCGTCGGTCCAATCAATCAGAACGACGTCCTGCTCGCCCAGGCATCAGAGGCGATTATCGTCGGTTTCCATGTTCGTCCCCTCGCAGATGCCCGTCAGCTTGCCGAACGCGAAGGCGTGGAAATCCGGACCTACCGGATCATCTATGCCGCGCTTGACGACATCAAGGCGGCAATGCTCGGCATGCTGGAACCGGAGAAAAGAGAGGTGGTCATCGGTCGTGCCGAGGTCCGCCAGGTCTTCGCTCTGCCCCGTCAAGGGCTGATTGCCGGTTCATTTATCACTGAGGGCAAGGTGGTGCGCGGTGCCCAGACCCGGTTAATCCGGGATAACCAGGAACTCCTGACCAGTGAGGTCATCTCCCTGCGCCGCTTCAAGGATGATGTCCGTGAGGTGGCGGCCGGTTACGAGTGCGGTATCGGTCTCAAGGATGTTACCGACCTGCAGGTGGGCGATATCCTTGAATTCTTTACCGTGGAAGAGGTCAAGAAAACTGCCGAATGAATGGGCGATGAGCATCGGGCTCTTGACCGTTGACTGCTTTCTGGGCGAGAGCCTGTCCCTGAAGGACAAACGGCGCATCCTGCTGAGTCTGACCGAACGGCTGCGCCGGGAGTTCAACGTCGCCCTGTGCGAGGTTGCCTACCACAACCAGTGGCAGCGTTCCAAACTGGCAATTGTCCTGATCAATACCGACTGGCGCATCCTGCAGCAGAGCCAGAATAAAATCCTTAACCTGATTGAGAAAAACGGCCGGATTAATGTCATTGACACCGAACTGGAGCGGCTCCGCTAAAACAGCCAAAACAGCACCGCCAGTCCGGCGACCCAGCAGTAAACCCCGAACCAGGAAAAGGCACGGCTGAGGACCAGGCGGCGCAGCAACAAAATCATCAGGTAGCCGGTCAGAAACGAAATGATGATGCCCAGGATTACCGGCCCGGGTGCCAGAACCGAAAAGTCAACCTTTAACAACTCAAACAGAGCCGCACCGGCGGTTATCGGCACTGCCAGGAGAAAAGAAAACTCAAAGGCTTGGGTCCTGCCCAATCCCAGTAACAGTGCCAGACTGATGGTCGTCCCGGAGCGGGAAATGGCCGGCAGGAGTGCGGTGGTCTGAATCAGACCGATCAATAGCGCCTGTTTCAGGTCAATCCTGCGCCCCTGTTCCCGGGCATAACGGGTAAGGAAAATCAGGGTGCCGTTGAGGAGGAAAAAAAGGGCGATGGCAAGATTATTGGTAAATATCCTTTCCACCCGGTCTTCAAAAACCAGTCCGGTCAGAACGGCTGGTAACGAGGCGAGCACGATTAACAGCACCAGCCGCCGGTTTTCATTTTTGACCTCGGAAACGGAACTGAAAAGACCGGCCAGAATCGCACGCAATTTTCCGGCCAGAAAGAGAATAATCGCCAGGGCGGTGCCCAGATGTAAAGCCGCAGTCAAATTGACCCTGACCGCCGGCGGTATCTGCCAGATATTAAGCAGAACCGCGAGGTGGCCATCACTTGATATGGGCAGAATCTCGGTAACACCCTGCACCAGACCCAGCACCAGCCCTTCCAACCAGCCCATCTAAAATTCCGTTGTCAGACTTAAATGAATTTTACCGTGCAGCGGGTTCTCGGTCAGCGGCACGCCGTAATCAACACCGACCAGTCCCAGCCTTGTCCGCCATCTCCCGCCCACGCCATAACCTGAGAGCCAGCTCCACCCCAGAGCCTCAGGCTGGGAAAATAAACCGGCATCAAAAAAGCAGTGGAGCCGGGCATTGCCGGAAAACTGGTAGCGCCACTCGCAGTTCCACCAGCCCAGGCGCCGGGCAGAAAAACTGGCTTCCCGGTAGCCGCGGATGTTTTGCATTCCGCCCACGCGATACAGGTCCGGTTCATTTAGACTCAGTTCTGAAAAAACCGCACGCAGACTGATATTGTTCACCCAGATTAATCCCCGGTAAATGGCAATCACCGGCTCAAGGTCAGATTCAAACCAGCCGATCACCCCGCGGCCATCATCCTGCACCCGCTGTTCCCCCGCCCGGGTATCAATGCGGAAATTGACCCCCTGCCGCGGAAAAACCGGCTGGTCACGGCTGTCAAAGAGCATCCCGGTGCGGAGCCATAATTTTTGCTGCAGGTTTCTGCCCACCGTGCGGTCAATCCCTGAACCCAGGCTGAACTCGGTTGCATCGTTGACCACCCTGCCGGTTAAGGAAATTGTGGTCTGGGCATAACTGGTGTCAAAAACATTTTGCTCAAACCCGGCACTTAGACTCAAAGGGCTATGAAAAACCCAGGGCTCGGTATATTCCAACTGATACCGGGTTTCCCTGTAGGCGGAATACCATCTTGCCTTCACCTTCCTGCCGGTGTGCAGCAGGTTGAATAACTGCACCTGGGCATAGCCCATTAACTGCCGTTGCTCAGGCGCATAACCGACCACACCGTAAACTTCACCGCTGCGCCTTTCCGATACCCAGAATCTGATTCCGTAACCACCAGGGCTGAGAACTATCTCCTCGCTGTCCACGGTAATCCAGCCGCCCCGTTTCAGGTTTCGGCACCAGGTTTTCACCCGCTCCGGCGAATAGTATAAATCAGGCCGAAAACCCGCATAGCGGCGCAGGAGCGATTGATATTTATCGCTCCTAAATACGGCACCGGAAAAGGTAAGAAAGCCTATTTTCACCCGCGGGCCTTCATTGATATTAAAAACCGGGATCACCGTTCCTGCACTCTCCTTTACCCCGGCACATTGGACCTCGGCAAATGCAAAGCCGGAACGGGCATAAGCATTGAGCAGCATCTTTTCAGCGTGAGTTAGAACCCCGGCACTCCAGCCCCGCCCTTTTCCAGGCATAACCGCCTGCAACTCCTTTTCGCTCAGACTTTCATTGCCGGCAAACTGCCAGCCGCCAATCTTAGTTAGAATTAGGCGGCTCAGCCGGTAAGCAACCCTTATCCCTTTCTGGTCAATTGCTGTCTCCAGTTCAACCTCCGCGGATAAAAAACCCCGGTTATAAAGGGCCTGTCTGATTCTCTCCCTTCCGGATTCAAGCAGGCTGTCGTCAACTGAATCGCCAACCTGAAAACCCGGGGATAAACCCTTTGACCCGCGACCGCCCGAGATGGATAAGGATAAAACCCGCCACCGGTTATCCGGCTGACCAGAAATCAAAGATGCCCAGCCGGTTCCGGACAGGATTATAACCCATAAAACGAGGTTGAGGAATGAATTTGACTCCTGTCCAGACCGGGCCGAAAGGATTATTGCGCTTCGCTCCCAGTAGCAGGGTGCTGGGTTAACTGAGGAAAAGATATTGACGCCAGGCCTCCGGAATCTCGCCCAGGGCATTGACCGCAAATGTTACATAATGAGGTGCCTTGGGTTTCCGGCGCAGGGTCATCTTCGCCTGGGCAGGTGTTCGGCTTCCCTTCTGGGCATTGCATTTGGGACAGGCACAGACCATATTTTCCCAGGAATCGGCACCACCGAGTGCCTTGGGGATCACATGGTCTGTGGTCATCACCGGCTCTCGTGCCCCGCAGTACTGACAGGTGTTGTTGTCCCGGCGCAGGATGTTGCGCTTGGTCAATGGCACCTCCCGCCGGCGCACCCGCACATAATAATTCAGCCGCAGAACACTCGGTACCGCCAGGTTCAGATTAACAGTATGCAGCACCAGTTCCGAACTTTCAATCGGCTCCGCCTTCCGGCTCAAAACCAGAACGATCGCCCGCTTTAGCCGGCACAGGGAAAGGGGTTCATAATTCTGGTTCAGGAGTAAAACCGGCCGGTTAAACATCATTTCTGACTATCGGACAAACAACTCCTTTTCAATTGCCGTGATGTTCTTCTCAATATAATCCAGTTGTGCCCGGGCATAATTTGCCAGTGCCGGGTCGTTGAGCGCCCGCTGATAATAGCCCCGCGCCTCTTCGTACAGCCCCTTGGCACTTCTGAGCCGGGCCGTGGCGGTCTGGGTGATATTACCGCCCCGCAACCCATCTGCCTGCTTGCGCCGGTTATCACCGAGGTCAATGTATGCCTGGAGCAGGTTCGGGTCAAGCGCGAGCGCCTTCCTGAGGTTGGCATCGGACTGACTGTAATTGCCCTGTTCGCTGAGCGCCTCTCCTTTATAGAGATATGCCAGCGCAAAGGTTGAATCCTTCTGAATCACCTCATCAAATCGGGCGATTGCCGACCGGAACTGCCCTTGGCGGGCAAGGATTACCCCCTGACGCAACTTCGCCTGAAAGTTGTTCGGGTCAGCCATAAATACCGTGTCCAACTGGGCTAAGGCGGCTTTATACTCCTTTAACTCAATCAGCGCATCGGCCAGTTTTGCCCGCAAAGCCGGGACCTGGGGAAAACGGGCAACCAGGGGTTTCAAAGCCTCAACCGCCTCCCGGTATCTCCCGACCCTATACAAAAATTCACCCCACAACCGTTGAAGCGCCAAATCATCCGGAAAGCGCCGGAGCGCAATGTTGTAAACCGAGTCGGCCTTGGCCATCAGCCCCTTGCGGACATAAATATTGGCAACACCGTTGTAGAGGTCAACCAGGGTTGAGTCCTGTTCCAGCCCCTGTTGATAAACGGCCAGCGCTTCATCATCCCGCCCCATCTCCAGATACAAATCGCCCAAGGCTTCATAACCCTTTGCCTTCTTAGGGTCAATGCTGATCGCCCGGCGGTAGTATTCCTCAGCCTGGCTGGCATCGCGCCGCTTGCGCCAGATGTTGCCGATGGCAATATACGGGTCGTAGTAAATTGAGTCATACTCCAGCGCCTTTTGGAAATTAACCAGTGCCGCCTCATAGTCTGCCTGGCCGTAATACTGGGCGCCGATGCTGTAACTCTGCTGGGCAGAATCCCGCCGTGCCTGTAACTGCTCCTCACTGAATCTGGTGACCGTCTGGGTTGGCGCACAGCCCGTAAAGAAAAGGCAGTTAAAAAAGTATCCCACCATCATTCCTGCAACCATTCCGGTAAGTTTCTTAAACATCCTTACTCCTGTTTAATAATAAGCTTGGTCTGAAAATGGAGCCGACGGGATTCGAACCCGTGACCTTTTGACTGCCAGTCAAACGCGCTCCCAACTGCGCCACGGCCCCAGCCATGATTCCTTCATCACCTGCATATAGTTTTACCCAATTTTCAGACGCAGTCAAGCCAATTATCTCCGTTTCCCCTTCTTTGTCTGCTGCCAGACCGCCTCCATCTCGGCAAGCGGTACCGCGCTCAGTTCCCGGCCCTGGCGGGCAAACACCTTCTCAACCTGACCGAACCTCTGGCTGAATTTCCGGTTGGCATCCTTGAGCGCCGCCTCAGCGTCCACATTCAGATGCCGACAAAGATTGACCACGGCAAAAAGCAAATCGCCCAGTTCCTCACCAATCCTTGCCCGCGGTCTTTTATTGCCGGTGCGCGGTTTGTCCATCTCCTTCTTCAACTCCTCCATCTCCTCCGCCACTTTCAAGAGCACCTCATCCGGACCCTGCCAGTCAAACCCCACCCGTTTACAGCGCTCCTGAATTAACTGCGCCTGCTGCAACGCCGGCAGCGTCCGGGGTACACCGGCAAGAATTGAACCCCGGCCTTGCTTATTTTTTATCCTCTCCCAGTTGCGCAAAACCTCGTCCGCATTTCTGACCCTCACCGCGCCGTAAATATGCGGATGGCGCTCCCTCAGTTTTTTGACCGTGGCCCTGAGAACATCTTTCAGTTTAATACCCTTTTTTTCCTCAAGGATTCGGGCCAGGAAAAGACCCACAAACAGATAATCACCCAACTCCTCGACAATCGCCTTCCGCTTCCCATTGCTCAGCGCCTCATTTAGTTCATAAACCTCATTCAAAAGCAGGGGCCGGACCGAATTAGGGGTCTGTTTTCGGTCCCAGGGGCAGCGCCGGCGCAGAATCCGGACCACTTTTAGCAGTTCGTCAAACATAAATTATTCATTAAGTTTAGCACAATTTTCTGCCTGAGCAAGTCCAGCCCACCATCCTTGACTTTTACCCGATTGCCTTTAATCTTTTAAAAATTAAAAGGAGTAAACTGATGACGCCAAAAACACTTTTTCAAACTGACCCGGAAGTCTTTGATGCGATTGTCAAGGAGACTGAACGCCAGCATGCAAACCTGGAGTTAATCGCCTCAGAAAACTTCTGTTCGGAGGCGGTGCTGGCTGCGCTTGGTTCAGTGCTCACCAACAAATATGCCGAGGGTTACCCGAAGAAACGCTATTATGGCGGTTGCCGTTATGTTGACATCGCTGAGGAACTGGCAATCCAGCGGGCAAAGGAACTCTTCGGCTGTGACCACGCCAATGTCCAGCCCCATTCCGGCACCCAGGCAAATATCGCCGCCTATCTGACGCTGGCAAAACCCGGTGACACCATTATGGGCCTTTCCCTTACCCACGGCGGCCACCTTTCCCACGGTCATCCCATCAACTTCTCCGGCCGCTATTTCAATGTCATCCATTATACGGTTGACCCGAACACCGAGATGCTCGATTATGCGGCAATCAGAAAACTGGCCCTGGAAAATAAGCCGCGCGTGATTGTCAGCGGCGCCTCTGCCTATCCCAGGACAATTCACTTTGACAAGTTCCAGGAGATATGCGACGAGGTTGGTGCTGCCCAGCTTGCCGACATCGCCCATATCGCCGGACCGGTTGCTGCCCGGCTTCACCCCTCGCCGGTTCCTTATGCCGACATCGTTACCACCACCACGCACAAAACCCTGCGCGGTCCACGCGGGGCAATCATAATGTGCAAGGCAAAATATGCCGAGGAACTGGACCGGGTTGTATTTCCCGGCACCCAAGGTGGGCCGCTGGAACACTGCATCGCCGCCAAGGCGGTCGCATTCAAAGAGGCCCTGACCCCGGATTTCAATGAGTATCAACGTCAGACCCTTGCCAATGCCCGTGCCCTGGCTGAAGCTCTGGCACGCCGCAATTTCCGGCTCTGCTCCGGCGGCACCGACAACCACCTGATGCTCGTTGACCTGCGGTCTAAAAACATCAAAGGCCGGGATGCGGAAAGGCTCCTGGGCAGGGTGGGTATCACCGTCAACCGCAACACCATCCCCTTTGACCCGGAGAAACCCTTCATCGCCTCAGGTATGAGGCTTGGCACCCCCGCACTCACCACCCGGGGAATGAAGGAACCAGAGATGGAAAGGATTGCCGACCTGATTGATCGAACCATTACCGCGGGCGAAGATGAGACCAAACTGGAAAAAATCAGGGCCGAGGTCCGGGAACTGGTTGAAGCCTTCCCCCTCTATCAGGAACGCAGAAACGAATATCTGAAAATAAAGGAGTAGATTATGGCGCGACCGATCATCGCCCGTCTTTCCGCCCGAGAAATCCTTGATTCCCGGGGAAACCCGACCCTTGAGGTTGACTGCATCCTTGCCAATGGCATAATGGGCCGGGCATCAGTCCCTTCTGGTGCCTCGGTCGGTTCTTTTGAGGCGCTGGAGTTACGGGACAAGGATCCGCTGCGATTCTTTGGCAAGGGGGTGCTCAAGGCGATTGCCAACATCCACGAACTGATCGCACCCCGACTGATCGGAATGGATGCCACTGACCAGTTTCGGATTGACCAGACCCTGATTGAGCTGGACGGCACCAAAAACAAATCCAAACTCGGCGCCAATGCGATTCTCGGTGTCTCGCTGGCGGTGTGCCGTGCCGCGGCGGTCTGCGCCGGACTGCCCATCTACCGACTGTTAGGTGGTGCCGGCACCCGGATGCTCCCGACCCCGTTTCTCAATATCATCAATGGCGGTCTTCACGCCCCCAATAACCTTGACATCCAGGAATATATGATTGTTCCGGCCGGGCTGCCCAGCTTCCGGGATGCGATTCGGGCCGCGGCGGAAATCTACCATTCACTTAAACTCATCCTTGAGGAGAACAACAAACCCACCACGGTTGGTGATGAAGGCGGGATGGCACCGAACTTTGCCACCAACGAGGAACCGCTCACGGTAATTATGCAGGCGATTGAAAAGGCAGGCTATCACCCGGGCGAGCAGATTTACCTGGCGATTGATGTCGCCGCCACCAGCCTGTATCAGGACAACGCCTATATCTTTACCAATCCGGAAAGACGGGTGGTCAATGCCAGTGAACTGATTGAACTCTACACCCGCTGGTTGGAAAAATATCCCATCATCTCAATTGAGGATGGCCTGGCTGAGGAGGACTGGGATGGCTGGCACGAACTTACCAGCCGGCTTGGCAACCGGGTTCAACTGATCGGTGACGACATCTTTGTCACCAATATTGAAAGGCTGAAAAAGGGTATCCAGCAGGGTGCGGCAAATGCGGTGCTGGTCAAACCAACCCAGATTGGCACGGTCAGTGAAACGATTGACTGTATGAAGGTGGCGATGGAAAACGGCTATCGCGCCATTGTCTCCCACCGCTCCGGTGAAACCGACGACCACTTCATTGCTGACCTGGCGGTAGCGGTAAACTGCGGACAGATCAAGACCGGTGCCCCCTGCCGGGGTGAACGGACCGCCAAATACAACCGGCTCATCCGGATTGAGGAGGAAGACCGTCTGCCCTATGCCGGGCTTAAAACCCTCCTGAGGTGAACAGTAACCACCATTTCAGTCGGACAAAAAAAATCCTCATCCCCTTGGCATTTATCCTTTTCCTGCTCGGTCTGATCTTTCTGCCCAGACCAAACGGCTTAATCAGCGTCCTGGTCAAAGTCTACCGCATCCGGCATTACCGGCAGCAAATCGAGCAACTGAAGGCAAAGGCAGACAGTCTGGAACAGGAAATAAAACTGTGGCAGGACCCGGGTTATGCCACCAGAGTGGCAAGGAAAATCTTTGCCCGGCCGCAAAACCCGACCCAAAAAACCGATAATGATTAAATCGCGGGCATTGACCACTCATTGTGCGAGCCAGAACAGCCGATTCGGGTGTTGGTTCCGTTCGCAATTACCAGGTGGTGCGTCATTACCAGCAACCAGGCTGGTTTTTAGTCCGGGCAATCTCAGTTTTAGTTTGTTTTGCCCAGCCTGCACCAGCCGAGAGATTGCCTCCTTTCAGGGCAGAGCGGCATATAATTATGCCGGGGGCAAGAGTACCTGGGGCCTTCCAGTTAAGGGATGGACTGATATCACCGGCTCAACCCCGTAAGCCTCTTTCAATAACTCTCGTTTAATCACCATCTCCGGCTGTGCGCAGGCCAGGGTTTTGCCGGAAGCAAGTAGAAGGACCCTTGAGCAGTAACCGGACGCCTCGTTTAAATCATGGGAGACAAATACCACTGTTTTGCCCTGATTTTTAAGTTGAACCAGGATGCGGACAATCTCCAGTCGATGGAACAGGTCCAGGTGTGATGTTGCCTCATCCAGGAGGACAATCTCCGGCTCCTGCGCCAGTGCCCGGGCAACAATCACCCGCTGTTTCTCACCGGCTGATATTGAATTAATACTTTTCCCCCTTAACTCAAGAACCCCGGTCAAACCCATCACCTCTTCAACCTTTTCCCAATCCCTGACTGTCGGCCGGGCAAATGTCATTAAAAATGGGTTGCGTCCCATCATCACCACCTGTTCAACTGTCCACTCAAAGGTGAAAAAACTCTCCTGCGGCACAATTGATAGAGTCCGGGCAATCTGCCGTCTTGAAATCCGGCTCAAATCCTTACCGAAGAGATGGATTCTGCCCGCCTCGGGCTTTAAAATACCGGCGCAGAGTCTCAACAGGGTTGACTTGCCCGACCCGTTCGGGCCGATGACCCCGAAAAACTCACCCGCCTCAATATCAAGGGAAAATCGGTCAAACAGCAACCTCTCACCAAATCCGAATTTAATATCCTTAATTTCAATCGCCTTCACACCCTGGTCCTTAAAAGGTAGATAAAGAAAGGAACACCAATCAGCGCGGTTACCACTGACAGCGGCAGACCTGCCGGTGCGATGTTGCGCACGATTACATCCGCCCAAATCAAAACCCCGGCACCGAGGAGAAAAGAGCCGGGCAGGACAAGCGCGTGTCTGGGACCGAATAGCATCCTGACCAGATGGGGAACAATCAGTCCGACAAAACTTATCGCACCGGTCCAGGCAACCACCGCACCGACCACGAAAGAGCCGATGAGAAAAACCATTCTGGTCAGCCGCTGGACATCAACCCCCAAACTTAGCGCCACCTCCTCATTCAGGGAGACAATGTCCAGTTCCCGGGCATGAAAAACCAGCCAGGCGCAGCCGGCTGCCGCCAGAAGCGCACAGACTGCGAAAAGCCAGGCTGAACTTTTGGTAAAAACCACCCCTAAGTTCCCCATCATCAGATAAACCGCCTCGCCAAGTGTGTGCCGGCTCAACACCATTATCAGCATAACCAGACTGGAAAAGAGAAAACTGACAATCACGCCGGCAAGAACCAGCCTGGTAACGGTAATTCCACCCCTGCCCCGGGCTAAAAGGTAAACCAGCCCGATTGCGAACAGGGCACCTAAAAAAGCCGCCCCCGGTAAGAGCAAACTTGTTCCCGAGCCGGCAGTTATCGCTATGCTCGCACCCAGCGCGGCACCGCTTGCCACACCCAGTGTCCATGGGTCAACCAGCGGATTACGCAAAAGCCCCTGCAAACTGCCGCCCACCACACCAAGAACCCCGCCCGCAACAACTCCGATGCCCAGCCGGGGCAGCCGGAAATTGACAATCGGACTCAAATCCTTAAAAGAAAACCGGGCTGGACCGGTAAAAACCTCAAGGATTGCCCCGGCAGAAAGAAAAAGCACCAGCCCGAACCAGCCCAGCCGCTTTTTATACCTCATTATTGAAACCGGTCCGGATGAAGCAACCGGGCAAGCAAAAATATTCCGTCAATCACCCTTGGGCCAGGACGGAAAAAAAGGTCTTCATTTAGATGGGCATAAACCCTGCCCCTTTTAACCGCGGAAATTTTCTGCCAGCCCACCCGGGCTTTTACCTCCACCGGCTCAGTGCCGGGATGAAGAATCAGCACCACATCCGGATTCTTATTCACCACCAGTTCCGGGTTAACAACCGGATAAGGCAAAGGCAAATCCGCAAACACATTTCTGCCCCCTGCCCGGCAAATCATATCATTGATGAACACTCCGCTGCCCACACTCATCAATGGTGCAACCGAAATCTCAATATAAACCCAGGGCGAATCTGAAAACAGCGGCACCAGCGCCAGCCGGCTTTTGAGACTGTCAACCACCCTTTTTGCCCGTTCCTCTCTTGCCAGAAGCACACCAACCGACTCAATCTCGGCAAAAACCCCTTCAATATCTCTGGGCGCCGAGATATAGACCCGGACCCCGAGTTCCTGGAGTTTCTCAATCAACTGCTTATGCATTGGCAGGGTGGCAAAGACCACGGTCGGTTTCAACGCCATAATCCGCTCCAGGTCCGGTGCCTGAAAATCACCCACCTTGTAAACCCATTGCGCCTCTTTGGGATAATCGCACTGATTGGTGTTTCCTTTCAACAGGCCCTCACCGCCCAGCAAATAGATAATCTCGGTTATGCTGGGCACGAGCGAAACACACCTGATTTCCTTATCCGCCTTTCCCTTGGAGCCGGATTTTGGCCCGCCGCCACAGCCCAAAACCGCACCGATTAATAACAGCATCATTATTATTCTATTGCCCATCCTTAATCACCTCCTGCTCAGCCTCATTGCTTTTATGTGCCAAAACCAGATAAACCGTATGGGCAACCATCCTATCAACCGGTCTTGTCCCGGTCTCACGCAGAAAATAGCCCCGCTCTAAAATCTCCTTCGCCCTTATCCGCACAAACCCCTCGGCACCAAGTGCAGAAACAAACCTGCGCATCTGCTCCAGGGTTGGCACCAGTCCGGCAAGTGCAAAACCACCCTTCAACGCCTGCCGGGCTGGTCCAACCAGCGTCCATGGTTCGGGCACATCCAGAAAAACCGCATCAACCTCTTTCTGAACAAAACCCTGCTCAGCCGGGTCAGCAACAAAAAATTCACAAAAACCATCCAGCCCGTATTTCCGGACATTCTCAAGGGCATTCTGACTGAACTCGGGTCTGCGTTCATAAGAATAGACCCTGCCGTCAGGTCGGACAAAACTGGCAAGGATTGCGGTCAAAGCGCCTGAACCTGAACCAACCTCAATCACCCTCGCACCGGGAAAGATGATGGTCTGCAAAAGCAGATAACCGGTGTCCTTGGGATAAACAATGGTTGTTGTCCGCTTTACCTTTATCGCCAGGTCTGCCAGAGTCGGCTTCAATAGATAAAACCTTGTTCCATACTGGGTCTCAACCCAGTCACCAAACTCCCTGCCTGCAATAGTTGCAAAATCAAGATTACCACGATGGGTGGAAAAAATTCCCCTCTCTTGCACCATAACCAGAAACTTCATATTATCAGAATGATACAAAAGAACAAAATCACCCGGTTTAATCATCGGGCAATTCTAAACCCCGCTTAACAACAGTCAAGTTCACCTAAAGAGAAAAAACCGCGCCTAATAATGGTCAGGGCAGGCGGCAGAAATATTAAGGAAAAAACAGGGGACTGAAATGGACGCTCCCTCTTGCTCCAGAGTAGCTTTTGGTTGCGTTCGCTTTTCCTTGTCAGTTTAATATGAAACTTATCGGACGATAACCACCTTATTTACCCTTGACCTCGCTACCTGCCATTTGATGAAATACACCCCGGATGTAAGGCAACCTACATCATTTTTGCCCGGCTTGAGTTCAAGCACCTTTCTGCCTGATATATCAAGCAAATCTGCCGTTTTGTTTTCGGGCTCAATTTTCAGCCCACCAAAGACAACAGTTTTTGCCATTTTAGCCGTTTCTCTTGCCTTCTCTGAGCCTTTCTCTACTGCTACTTCATAAAACTCAATCACCCGCAAGCCAGCATCTTCACCAGCAACATAAGCATAACCACCTGCTACCGCCACACCATTAGCAAAGCCTGGTGGGTCATAATGCCGACCTCAGTCGGGTTGTGCGGATTACTTACATCAATCACCCGCAAGCCTTCATCCTCATCCGCCACATAGGCATAACTCCCTGCTACTCCTACACCACGAGCATAGCCTGGTATGTTATACCCACCAAGTTTCACCGATGAAGAAGGCTCGGTTACATCCCAGATTTCCAGTCCAGCATTGCCATCAGCAATGTAAAGCCGGTTGCTATTATAGGCAAGTCCCTCAACAAAACCGCGAGTGTGAATACCTTCAGACAGTTTTACTGGCTGGGCAGGATTGGAGATGTCAAGGACATAAACACCACCGTTTAGCCCATAAAAGTTATTCCTCTTTGCCCATCAACCGCTACCGCATAACACAATGGACCAAAGGGCCAGCTGCCACCTCCCGGCAGTTCAACGAGTCCTGCGCCAAAACCAAGCCCCTAAACAGAAACAGGAGGGCAAAAAGTATTTTTAATCTCATAACTCCTCCACTTTGGTCCTACCAGTTTTATTATATCCACTCCCCTCCTGGTATCAATATTCTGTAGAAGTCAAACCCCTGTACGCCAGATTGCCCTTCAGATTTTCCCTTTTTTATTTCCGGACTCGGATTTGCAGAGCTGAAGGTCTGCCCTCCCACCTGTTAGAGCAGAGTGCCCGACAGATGTTAAAAATGTAGGGCAAGGCTTTAGCCTTGCATCTCGGTCCGGAAAGCAGACCTGAAGGTCTGCCCTACAAAAGAGATTGCCACAGTAAACTCTCCTCTCCCTTAACTCTCCTCAACCCCTGTCCGGCAGAAATGGAGATGAGAAAAGGGTTTATTGCTTACTTTTTACCATGGGGATAAACAAAGCGGCGGTTTTAACCGGTAAAAACAGGGCAAGTTTCAGGTTAAGTTTATGATTCTCATTAATTTATGGCTCTGATACCCGTTCTGATTTCAATTCAGAAAGCCACTCGGGGAGTGACTGGGGAGTGACCCGGGGGGTGACCCCCTGAGTGACTCCCCGGGTGACCCGGGGGGTGACCCGGTGGTTCACCCGGTGAATCACTCCCGGATTCAAACCCCGAATCACTGACGGTATGACTCCCGGATTCACTCGGGGATAGAATCACAGAGTCATTCGGTGAGTGAAATGGTGAGTCAGACCCGGATTGAATCTCTGACTGACTCGGTGATTCAAACCCTGAGTCACTCTCGGATTCACTCACCGAGTCCTATCCCGGATTATAGTCCAGGTTTTTATCCCCGCAAAAATATTGACTAAGGGAATTGCACCGACCAGGTTGAATCGTTGGTTTGAAACTGAGGTTGTGTTGAGGAAAAGGTGTTGCCTTGCCCGGGAAAGTAGGGATTGAGATAAAGACAGGGATAGAGGTAGAGGCAGGAGTTGACTTTTCCCTGAACCGGTTTAGAGTATTAGGGTAATTATAGGTTTATTGCGAGTAAAGGAAGCATCTCAATTCCAGGCTCTGAGGTTGCTTGGCTGGCTGGCAATGACGGAATCAAATGGAGGGCTAGCCTAACCTGGTAAGGCAGCAGACTTGAAATCTGCCGACCCTTGAACGGGTCTTGCGGGTTCGAATCCTGCGCCCTCCGTATTAGGTAATTGGCGAATGTTTAAGCGGGCAGATAATACAATCTGGAGAGGTGGCCGAGCGGCTGAAGGCAACCGCTTGCTAAGCGGTTATACGGGTAAAACCGTATCAAGGGTTCGAATCCCTTCCTCTCCGCCTCCTGAGTAATTGACTCTTTATGAGTTCCGATAAGGTCCGGGTAAGGATCGCACCTTCGCCAACCGGTGCGATGCACCTCGGGCTGGCAAGAACTGCACTTTACAACTGGCTTTTTGCCCGTCAGAACCAGGGGGTTTTTATCCTCCGGATTGATGATACCGATGCTGTGCGGAATCAGCCGGAAATGCTAGAACCGATTCTTTCCGGTCTGCGCTGGCTCGGGCTCTTCTGGGACGAAGGCCCGGAGAAGGGCGGTCCGTATGCGCCCTATTACCAGTCCCAGCGCAAAGATATCTATGCCCGGGCCGTGAGCAGGCTGGTTGAGTCCGGTGCCGCATACAAGGATTATGCCACCGCCGAGGAGGTGGCAGCGGAAAGGGAGCAGGCACGGCAAGAAATCAGAACCTTTCGCTACAGCCGGAGATGGATGGCTGAAACTCAAGCCGACTGCCTCAGGTTTGAGGCTGAGGGGAGGAAACCGGTGGTCCGGCTGAAGATGCCTTTGGAGGGAAAGCTGATAATTGATGACCTGATCCGGGGCAGGGTTGAGTTTGACCTTTCCCTGGAGCAGGACCACATCATTCAGCGCCAGGATGGCAGTTTCCTTTATCACCTGACCAGTGCAGTTGACGATGCGGAGATGAGAATTACCCATATCATCCGGGCAGAGGAGCACCTCTCCAATACGCCCAGACAGGTCTTTATCCTTCAGGCATTGGGTTATCCCCTGCCGAAGTTTGCCCACCTGCCCTATGTTGCCGAGCCGGGAACAAAGAACAAGTTGAGCAAGAGAAAACTGAAGGAGTATGTCAAGAAAGCGGACTTTGCTGAACTGATGCAAAGGGGCGAGCGGATTGCCCGGCGACTCGGACTGAATACCACCCCGGAACTTTTCAACCCGGTGGTGATAGACTTTTATCAGAAGACCGGTTTTCTGCCTGAGGCGCTGATAAATTATCTGGCGCTTTTGGGCTGGTCCTATGATGACCGGACCGAGTTCTTTTCCCAAAAGGAACTGATTCGGGCTTTCTCTCTTTCCCGGGTGGTGCGTTCTGCCGCAGGCTTTGACCCGCAAAGGCTTTTGGCGTTTCAGGTCCATTACATAATGGAACTGCCCGTGGAAAAAAGGGTCGAACTGGTCCTGCCCTACCTGATTAAAGCCGGGATTATTTCGGCTCCGGTTGAGCCGGCGGTAATGGAGATGGTAACGAGGATTGTATCGGCCGCCGGGGACCGCATCAAACTCGCCGGTGATATTCTTGACTATGAGTATTTCTTTATTGCCGACGAACAACTCACCTGGGATGAAAAGGCGCTCAGCCGCTGGCTGGGCAGAAAACAGCAAAAAGAGATTTTGCGCGCCGCACGGGCGGTGCTGGCGGCAACGGCTTCCTTTGCGGTTGCTGATTTGAAGACGGTTTTGGAAGACTTCATCGCCCGGCAGCAAATCAAAGGGATGGAGTTGAGCCAGGTTTTGCGGGTGGCGGTTACGGGCAGAGATTACGGATTCGGCATCAATGAGGTGCTGAGTATCCTGGGTAAGGAACGGGTGATCAAAAGAATTGACCGGGTCTTAAGTAAATAATCTCCCCTTTACCGGTGCGGCTCTTGCTCGTTTTGACATCGGGCGGGTAATTGGTTATCATCCCGAATTATGGATACGCAATTCGAGAAGAGGTCGGGCCCGGACTTTATCCGGCGGATTATCAATGAGGATCTGGCATCGGGCAGGTTCTCACCACCGATTGTCACCAGGTTCCCACCTGAACCAAACGGGTATCTGCACATCGGCCATGCCAAATCAATCTGTTTGAACTTCGGCATTGCCCAGGAGTATGGCGGCAGGTGCCATCTGCGGTTTGACGATACCAATCCGGAGAAGGAGGAGGAGGAGTTTGTCCGGGCAATAATTGAGGATGTCCGCTGGCTTGGTTTTGACTGGGGCGAGCATCTCTATTATGCCTCGGACTATTATGAGCAGTTGTATGAATGGGCAAGAGAACTGATCAAGAAGGGCAAGGCTTATGTCTGCGACCTGACCGCCGAAGAGGTGCGCCAGTACCGGGGGACACTGACCGAACCGGGTCGAGAAAGCCCTTACCGGAACCGTCCGGTTGAGGAAAACCTGAAACTTTTCGAGCAGATGAGAAAGGGCGAGTTTCCCGACGGCTCAAAGACCCTCCGTGCCAAGATTAATATGGCATCCCCGAACCTGAATATGCGCGACCCGGTGATGTATCGCATTATGAGGGTCGCTCATCACCGCACCGGTGACAAATGGTGCATCTATCCCACTTATGACTGGGCGCATGGCCAGTCCGATGCCATTGAGGGGATAACCCATTCCATCTGCACCCTGGAGTTTGAAGACCACCGACCTTTATATGACTGGTTCATCGAGCAACTGGGAATTCACCATCCCCGCCAGGTGGAATTTGCCCGGCTCAATCTCACTTACACAGTAATGAGCAAACGCCGGCTCTTAGAACTGGTGCAGGGTGGCTATGTCTCGGGCTGGGACGACCCGCGGATGCCGACAATTGCCGGGCTGCGGCGCCGCGGCTACACACCAGAATCAATCCGGACCTTCTGTGAGCGGATTGGCGTCAGCAAGGCGGAGACCACGGTGGACATTGAACTGCTTGAGGACTGTGTGCGCGATGATCTGAACAAAAGGGCAAACCGAGTGTTCGCGGTTTTGAAACCGCTGAAGGTGGTGATTGAAAACTATCCCGAAGGCAAATTTGAGGAACTGGAGGCAATCAACAACCCTGAGGACCCGAGTGCCGGCAAAAGAAAGGTGCCTTTTTCCCGGGAGATTTATATTGAGCAGGATGACTTCCGGGAGGAGCCGCCGCCGAAGTTCTACCGGCTGGCACCGGGCAGAGAGGTCCGGCTGCGTTATGCCTATTTTATCAAATGTGTCCGGGTAATTAAGGACCAGCAGGGCCGGGTGCAGGAGTTACGCTGCACCTATGACCCAGCCACCCGGGGCGGCGATGCACCTGATGGCAGAAAGGTGAAGGCAACAATTCACTGGGTCTCAGCACCCCATGCGGTCGATGCCGTGGTCCGGCTCTATGACCGGCTGTTTACCAAGCCCGACCCAGATGATGTTGCACCTGGCCAGGACTGGAGGGCAAACCTCAATCCCGATTCGCTTGTCGTCCTGACCGGTTGTAAACTGGAGCCAGGTCTGAAGGATGTCCGACCGGGCGACAGATTTCAGTTTGAGCGACTGGGCTATTTCTGTGCTGACCTCAGAGACTGCCAGCCCGGCAAACTGGTCTTCAATCGGACAGTAACCCTGAAGGACACCTGGGCAAGGATTGAGCAAAAAATAAAGGCGGAAGGAACCGGCAGGGGATGAGTTTCTGGGAGCGGTTGAAGGATGATAACAGGGTCAAATTCCGGGCCGGGTTGACAATAAGTGCCGCAAAGACAAGCGACGGCAGATGGCAACTGGGAGTGGCAATCAGGGGCGCACCGGAGGATTATGTCCTGTTGGGCCTGCATTTCTGCACCCATATCCTTGCACTTCATCCTGAAGGCCGGTCTCGGGGTTATGACCCGGCTCAGGAACTGCAGCGGATGCTCAATCAGATTGTCAACGAGGGAGTCTGGGCTGGCTCTGACTTGATGCGCTACGCCGGTATAAACGGGCAGGTGCAACTGGTCATACCGGAAAAAGAGGTAAAGGGCAAGAACTTAAGTGCCGCGCTGATAATGCCGGCTGCGGGCGCTGGTCCGGACCTGCTCATTGAGGAACCGGTGGCGATCGCCGACGAGGCGCTGGTGTTCTCACCGATTGCGGTTTTTCAGGCGCTCGTGCAATGCCTTGATGACCCGGGCATTGAACTGCTTGACCGCTCCCTGCGCTACCTCTACTCCTATTTCGGCGCTGGGGTAGTGATCAGGGACCCGGCAACTGCACGTCATCTGGCAAACCGGGCCTGGCAGGAGGCGCAGACTTAATCGCTCATTGTCGATTAGCCATTTTTCTTTCCGCCAGTTGCTGACGCCGGCGTTCTGAACGCAGTTCAAAGATGGTATAGAGGACCGGTATGAACACCAGAGGCAAAAAGGTGGAAACAACCATTCCGCCAACGATCGCCCGGCCTAATGGTGACCAGAGTTCCGAGCCCTCACCAATCTGAAATGCCAGCGGCAGCATGCCGAAAATGGTGGTCAGTGAGGTCATCAGAATCGGCCGCATCCGGACCCGTCCTGCCTCCTTTACCGCCTCAATCAGCCCCAGCCCGTGTTTCCGCCGCAACTGATTGGTATAGTCAATATAGACAATCCCGTTATTCACGACCACACCGACAAGAATCAGCACACCCAGGAGTGATATAACCGAAATGGTGGTGCGGGTCAGGAATAGAATCCAGAGCACCCCGATTGCCGCAAATGGCATTGTGAACATTATGATGAACGGGTCACGCAGGGACTCAAACTGGGATGCCATCACCACAAACACGAGGGCTATGGCAATCAAAAGCACCAAGGCAAAGTCGCGGAAGGTTGATGTCATCTCCTGATATGAACCGGAAATCTGGACACCGAACCCCGGCGGCACCGGAATCGGTTTTATCGCCCGGGCAATTTTCTGGGCAAGTTGACCTGATGAAACACCGACCGCCCGGCCGGTAATCCTGACCACCCGCTGGTTATTCTTGCGCTCAATCTCGATCGGCCCGGTCCCGGTGCGGACCGAAACCAAGTTTTTCATCGGCACCGGTCCGGTGGGACCATTAACACTCATACCCAGGATGTCAATCAGTTCGTTCCGCTGCTCTTCTGAGAGCCGGATCAGGATGTCATATTCCCTGCCCCCAAGCCTGAAGGTGCTTACCGCATTGCCCTGAATCTGGGTGCGCAAACCAGAGCCAATCTGATACGGGGTCAAGCCGTAAAGTGCCGCCTTCTGCCGATCAACCACCAGTTGCAGTTCTGGCTTGCCTGGTTCGCGGCTGGACTTTAAATCCACCAGCCCCGGAATTGTCTCAATTGCCGCCATCACTCGTCGGGTTAAGGTATCAGCCAGAGCCAAGTCATAACCGGTAATATCAATCTCAATACCGGTACTGATACCAGCCATTGCTGTGAAACTGCGTTCTGTTACCCGGACCTGTAAGCCGGGTATTTTAGCTGCATAGGCACGCACCATCCGGTCAATCTCATCAAGGGAATGTTTACGCTGCCGTTTGGGTTTGAGAACTAAATTAATTGAACCGGTATGGCTGCCGGTTACCCCGCCGAAAATGGCCTGAAACCCGGTTCCTGAGCCCACCTGAACCGTAACCCCTTCAACCTCTGCCTGAAACTCCTTCAGAATGTAATTCTCCAGTTTCCGAACCGCCTGGTCCGTGGTTTTCAAATCGGTACCGACCGGCATCTCCACAGAAAGGGTATGAAACTGGCTCTCCTGACTGGGAAAGAACTCCCGGCCGATAAACGGCAACAATCCGAGGGAGATGACGAGGAGGATAATTGAGCCGAGCACCACCAAGCGCCGGTGACCGAGCGCCCAGCCAATGAGCCGGGCGTAAAGTTCTTCCAATCGGCGGTAGAAACGTTCGCTCCAGGCTTTGATGCCCTTCTGAGCCCCGGTCTCGGGAGGTGGAAGATAGCGGCTGCTGAGAGTGGGGATTAGAGTTAAGGCGATGACCAGAGAGGCGGCCAGTGCACCGACAACCGCCCAGACCAGTTCCCGGAAGATTACCTGCATCAATCCGCGCACTAACAGCAGAGGCAGAAATACCACCACCGTGGTCAGGGTTGAGGCGGTAATCGCCATTCCCACTTCGCTTGTCCCAGTGCTTGCGGCATTGAATCGCTCCTCCCCCCTTTCCCGGTGCCGGAATATCGCCTCAAAAACGACAATACCGTTATCCACAACCATACCGACCGCGATTGCCAGGCCGGCCATTGAAAGGATGTTAATTGAGAAACCGAGGAGAAACATAAAAAACAAGGCAAAAAAGACTGAAAGCGGTATGGCAAATGCCACAAACGCAGTGGCGCGGATCCGGCGCAGAAACAGAAATAGCACCATCACCGCCAGGACACTACCCAGGAGCAGATTGACAACCACATTGTTGATGGAGCGGGTGATTTCCTTAGAACTGTCATAGAGTACTGCCGCGCTGATGCCTGCCGGCAGTGTCGTTTTCAGGTTGCCCAGCGCCTCCCGGGCCGCGGTTGCCACCCGCACGGTATTGGCATCAGGCCGGCGCTGCAGCACCACAAACACGCAATTACCACCATTGTAACGGGTAACGGTAAGTTTCTCCTCTGCCCCCCACGAGACATCGGCAATGTCCTTCAATAGAATCGGGCTGGTTCCCTTCATTCCCACCAGGGTATTCTTCACCGCCTCCGGGCTTTCGTATTCACCGATCAAGCGAATCAGGTACTCGCGGCCATCACCGGTTACCGTGCCGGCAGGATAGTTTAGGTTCTGGGCCTGCAGGGTTTGATTCAAAAGGTCAATGGCGATACCGGCCGCGGTCAATTTCTGGATGTCAACCTTAATCTGTAACTGCCGTTTCGTTCCACCGGATACCATTGCCGAAGCAACGCCCGGCACCCGTTGCAGCCCATCGGCCAGGTCATCGGCAGCATCCCGCAGGGTCAGGGGGTCAACGTTGCCATACAGACCGATCTGCAGAATCGGCATCATTGACGCATCAAGTTTCAGGACAAACGGTCGGGATGCACCATCCGGCAGTTGCGCAACCGCCATATCCAGCCGGTCCCGGACATCAGCCGCAACCGCATCAAGGTTCGTGCCCCAGGCGAACTGCAACTGAATGATTGAGATGTTTTCCAGTGACCGGGAGGTGATCTCCTTGAGATTGGAGATTGTGCCCACCCGCTGTTCCAGAAGTTTGGTCACCTCGGCCTCAACCTCCAATGGACCGGCACCGGGATAGGTGGTAACAATTATTACCGAAGGCAGGGTAACCTGGGGAAAGATATCAACCGGCATCCGGGATATACTCACCACCCCGAAGAGCACAAGCACCAAGGAGACGAGGATGGTGGTAACCGGCCGGCGAATTGCGGTATCGGTTATTTTCATCTTTTTTCCTCCGCCTCAACCACGGTTACCTGCTGACCATCTTTGACCAGTTCCTTTCCCACCGTGGCAACCATTTCCCCGGCCTGCAATCCGCCCGTAACCTCAACCCATTCATCGCCTTTTAAACCAATGGTAATATTACGGAAATGGGCGGTGCCATTGTCAATCACCACAATTTTGTTTTCTTCGGTCGTGAACAGTGCCGCAACCGGCACAGCGAGCACATTCGGCTTTTCTTCCACAGTAATCCGGGCCATTCCCGCCATCCCTGGCACCAGCCTGCCCCGAAGATTGGGAATGGTGATTTCCACCGTTGCTGAGCGGGATTGCGGGTCAAGCATCGGTGCGACCTGGCTCACCATTCCGATAAAACCGGTATCCGGGAACGCCGAAAATGAAACTATCGCCTTGGTCCCGCGCCGGATATAAGGCAGATCCACATCGCTCACCGCGGCCTTCATCTTGATCCGATTAGAAAAGCGGGCAATGGCAGCAAAGGGCATTGTTGGCGAGACCATCTGCCCGGCCTCAACATAAATCTTACCCACCACACCGGTAATCGATGAACGCACCGGTCCGGGCTTATAATCCATTCCCGGGATGTCGTTGACCACATAGGCAATCGGCTCATCAACCTGCACAAAACTGCCCTCGGGTTTGACAATCTCGGTTACCCGGCCGGTGATTTTGGAGGTTACAATGACCTGCTGCTCACCCTGGAGAATACCCAAGAGTTGAACTGAACGACTTACCGTTCTTGTTTCGGCAGTAACCACCTGCACCGCCGGCGGTAATGCGGCCTTTTCCTGCTTTTTGCCGGTGCAACCGGCGACGACGAGTAAACCGACCATCAACAATATTTTTGTCATTTTCTGTCTCATTTGTCCTCCTTGTATGCTAACTTCCTGATCAGCCAATCACAACTTTAAAGTTTCCCAATTGCCCGCAACAGCCGGGCACGGGCGATACAATAGTTCGCCAGGGCGCTCAAATGGGCGACCCGGCTCTGGGTCAGTTGCAACTGAATGTCCAAAAACTCCAGATTGCTTAAAAGTCCGTCTTCATACCGCTGTTCTGCCAGCCGGAACGCCTCCTCAGCAACCGCCACATTCTCCTTTTGATAGGCAATATTCTTCTGCTCCTGACTCAGATTGGCCAGCGCCGCCTCCACCTCAAGTCTTACCGCATCCTCCACCATTTTAATACTGAACAGAGCCTGGCGATAACGGGACTGTGCCTGCCTGAGTTTGTGATAATTGACGAGACCGGTAAAAATCGGCATGCTCACTCCCACCGTTGCGTTCCAGTCCTTGCCCCAGCGGTCATTAAATCCCACCGGCCTTTTGTAGTCATAATTGGCCGCGGCGAATACTGTAGGCAGATTCGCGGTGCGGGCGGTGCGCACGCCCAGGTCGGCAATGCGCAGTGCCTGATTCAACTGGACAAGTTCTGGCCGATTCTTTATTGCCGTATCGATTGCTGCAGTTAGGTCGATATCCAGCGATTCCGCCGCGAGGTTACTCTTCAGGACAATCACAGTTTCACCCGTTACCCCGATACAATTGCGCAAAACCGCAAACGCCAGATTAACGCCATTTTCAACCGAAGCCACCTGATTCGCCATATTGGTAAGACTGAGTTGGGCACGCATCAGGTCCAGCCGGGTGACTAGCCCTTCATCATAGAGTTTTTCCACCTGCCGAATATGACGCTTTAACTGCTCGTACGATTCGTTAAGCAAATCCTTTGTCTTCTGTGCCAAAAGCGCCTGATAAAAAGCCTCAATCGCCTCCACCTTGGTCTGCTGGCGTGCCTGCTCATATGCCGCCTTCTGTGCCTCCAGACTCAGACCGGCAATCCGATAGGCATTAAGCAGTTTCCCCCAGGTGAAAATTGTCTGCTGAACCGAAGCCCGCAGGAGATAATTGTTCTGCGAACCAAGCGGAATGGTGAGGGTATCCGCCCCAACCGGCAATGGCACGGAGTCGGTAAAACCAATTATCTGACCGGTTTCGGGGTTATAAACCCCTAAGCGGAACTTGCGGTAAATCAAGTTCACCATCTTAAACTCATTCAATGTTCCCAGCCGGGTATAATTGCCCGAGGCTGAAATCTGGGGCAGGAAACCGCCCAGCGCCACCGCCTTGCCCGCTGCCATCTCGATCAGTTTCTCTTTATTCTGCTGAATCAGATGGTTGTTCTTCAATGCCAGTTCCACCGCCAACTCCTGGTCCAAAACCAGGGTATCCGCCCAGATTGCTGAAAGGGCTAACGCGCTGATGGCAAATAATACCATCGCAAATCTGAATCTGCTCATTTTCCTCCTTTGTCTTTGACTACAATCCCATAAAGGAACAAATCCAGCGCCCGCGCCGGCGCCGCCTTAATCCTCAATTCCCGGGACATCAGCAATAACCCGGCACGGAAGGCATTAAGAAAGGAAAGGGCGGCAAGCCGCGGCTCCACCGGCCGGAACTCGCCAGCCCGGACCCCATCTTTAATAATCTCGGCCACTTTATTAACCAGCGTTTTGACCTCGGGCAGAACCTGCCGTTGAAATCGCCGGGCGATGTTGCAGTGTTCCTTTCTCATCTCGGGAAACACCAGGTCAATTGCCGCCGGATGCTGAAGCAGTTTTTCGGTCCAGAGTTGGAAAATCGCACTGAGTTTGCCTCGTGCCGGCAGCGGCTGGCTGGCAACCTCTTTAAGGTAGGTGGTCGCCTGATTGATGAGCCACTGGATTATGCCCACATAAAGGTCGGGCTTATCCTTGAAATAAAGATAGACCGTGCCCTTGGCAACGCCGGCAGCCCGGGCAACATCGTCAATCCTTGTCTCATAATAACCCTTGCCGCAGACTACGGCAAAGGCGGCCTGCAGGATTGCCTCACGCTTCGCGATTGATTTATTTCTCATAAAACTGACCGGTCAGTCATTATAATCGGTATTAATCACCGGTCAAGTTTTTCCTTGACCGGCACAAATGCTTGATTAGATTATAGGAAAAAGGAGCCAGAATTGATTAAGGAAATCTGTCCGGCAGAACTGAACGCCGAAGAGTTTATCAAGGACAAAGTGGCCGAAATCAAGGCGACCGTCGGCACTGGCAGCGCCGTCAACGCCCTCTCTGGCGGCGTGGATTCATCAGTGGTTACTATACTTGGCCACCGAGCGCTGGGCGGGCGGTTAAAGACCTATTTTATTGATACCGGCCTGATGCGCAAAGGTGAGCCGGAGTGGGTCGTTAACCTGTTTGCCGGTCTGGGGGTAAAGGTGGAACTGGTGAACGCCCAGGATGAGTTCTTTACCGCACTCAAAGGGCTGACCGATCCTGAAGAAAAACGGGAGGCGATTACCCAGACATTTTACAAAAAGGTCTTCCGCAGACTGGTAAAACAGAGCGGGGCACAGTTTCTTTTGCACGGCACAAACTACACCGATGTTGAAGAAACAGTCGCCGGTGTCAAGCGCCAGCACAACATCCTGGAGCAGTTGGGTATTGATACCCAAGCAACCTTCGGTTATAAGATAATTGAACCGCTGGTGCAGTTACGCAAGACCGCAGTCAGAATGGTGGCACGCGCCCTGGGTCTGCCCGAGGCGATTACGGAAAGGCCGCCGTTTCCCGGTCCGGCGCTTGCCGCCCGGGTGATTGGCGAAATAAACAGGGAAAGAATTGCCCTGGTCCGTGAGGCGACGGCGATTATTGAAGAGGAGTTAAAGAATACGGGTGCATTTCAATATCTGGCGATTCTGCATCAGGATCAGGTTACCGGTATCCGCGTGGGCAAACGGCAGTTCGGGTATCAGATTGAGGTGCGGTGCTGGGAAAGCACCGATGCGGTCCAAGCCCAGCCGAGCCAACTTTCCTGGGGTAAACTCACGGCAATTGCCCAGCGAATTATTGCCGAAGTCCCGGGTGTGGTAAGCGTAACCTACAATATTACCGCCAAACCGCCCTCAACAATTGAGGCGGTTTAAGGCGGGGCGGGCAAAGGCGATTGGGGCTCAGGTTAAGGGCGATTAGGAAATGACCGGCTGCGAAATTGGCCAGCGGGAAATTGATGAATTAGATGTCAGTATTCTGCCGGTAGATTGAGCAACTGGGCATAGGAGAAGACCGGTCCGTCCTTACATACATATTTCGGACCGATATTGCAATGGCCACACTTGCCAATCCCGCACTTCATCCGGTTTTCCAGCGATAGATAGACCTGGTCCGGTTTAAAACCCAGTTCCTTTAATACCGGGTGGGTGTATTTAATCATTATTGGCGGACCGCAGACCAAAGCAACCGCATTATCCGCTTTCGGCCCAACCTCTCTTAAGACATTCGGCACCAGACCCTCTTTCTGGGGCCAGTCCCCGCCATTCAGCCGGTCGACACACAGAACCAAGTGCAAATCCGGGTTTTGCTCCCATTGCCGTATCTCATCCTTGTAAAGCAGTTCCCCTGGTGAACGGGCACCATAAATGGCGGTAATCTTGCCCAGGTTTCTGCGGTTTTCCGGCAAAAGCAGGTGGGCGATTGTGGCGCGCAGGGTGGTAAAGGAGAATCCGCCCGAGACAATCACCACATCCCTGCCCGGCATTATTTCAAAGGGATATGAGTTGCCCCAGGGCCCGCGCATACCCAAACCTGCCCCTGCCTCCATTTCGTGCAGGGCGGTGGTAAAAACACCCACCCGTTTCACCGTAAACTTAATCACCGGCTCGTGCGGTGCCGAGGCGATGCCAAAAGGTGCCTCACCAACACCAGGAATGGATAAAAAGGCAAACTGCCCGGGTATGAACTTAAAGTTCTCACGGTCAGACTCATTGACAAAGGCAAGGTCAAAGGTCTTTAAGTCCCGGGCATCGTTCTCAACCGTCACCCTTTCGATCCGCATCTGGATCGGGATATACGGATTATTCATCAACGCTCCGTTGAGTCTATGAATGAAAGCAGTGTTGCCACGGTCTGCCTGATATCAATTCCGGCCGGACAGACCGTTATGCATCTTCCACACCCGACACAGGAGATTAAACCCATCTGTTCCGTGGTATAGTAAAACTTGTCCATCACCCGGTTACGATACCGGAAGGCAGGGTTAAAACGGGGATTATGACCTGAAGCATGCCGGGAATAAAGGGCAAACTGACAGGAGTCCCAGACCCGATACCGGGCAGAGTTTCCGCGCACAGTCTCATCGGTAACGTCAAAACAGTGGCAGGTTGGACAGAGAAATGTACAGGCCCCACAGTTAATACATGGGAGGGAAAGGCGCTCCCAAACCGGATCGTCAAACATCTTCGGCAGGTTTTCCTTCAGCCGGGTGGTATCAATGCGCCCCGTAATCTCGGACTCCACCCTTTCCTTCAACTCGGTGCGCCGCTCAAGATGCTTTACCTCTGCCTCAGCCAACCCCGCAATTAGTTTTTCGCCCTTTTCACTCCTCGGTTCAGCCAGAAACACATCACCCAGGTCGGTTAAAAGCACATCCATCCCTTCACTACTGTGCGGACTGTTGCCCAGCGCAAGACAAAAGCAAGCTGGTGCGGTGCGGTTGCAGGCAACACCGATGATTGTCATCTTCTCCAGCCGCGCCTGCACATAGGGGTCGGTCTTCCCCTCGCTGGTGAAGAACCTTTCCAGCACCATCAGGGCACGGGCATCGCAGGGACGGATACCAAAGACCACCTGCTCCTGGGGCAGACCAGGTTCAACCGCATTACCCGACTGGTCAAACTTCAGAATCATTTCGCATCTCGGAAAAAGAAAGCCCTTTGCCGGCTCATGGGTATTGACCGCCTCAAGATAAATCTCATTTGCCGAACCGACCTTACCCCAGTTCGCACCGTTTTTCTCCCTCACCGGTGCATAAACATCCACCCGCTCCACCAGGCGGTCAATCAACTGGGCGAGTTCATCGCGGCTAATGATGCGGTTTTTCATTTAATGAACTCCTGTGCATCTTCCGGGGAAAACCGGGTCAGGGCGGGCGGGGTCGTGATATCAATTCCCGCAACTGCATTGAATCGCTCCTTGACAATCTTTGCAACCCGGCGGTTGAACCGCATCAGGTCGATTCCCATCGGACAGGCACGATGGCAACTCCCGCACTCCACGCATCTGCCGGCCATATGCAGGGCGCGCATGATATGAAAAACCATATTGTCCGAAATGTTATGGGTCCTGCCCACCAGTTGGGGCATTGAGGCATCAACAAAACAAACCGGACAGTAGCAGTTCGGACAGACCTGACGGCAGGCATAACAGCGGATACAGCGACTAACCTCCTCACTTAAAACCCGCCACCGCTCATCCGGTGTCAGACGCGTAAAATCCTCATCCGCCATCCTAATCGCGGTATCGGCGGCCTGCTGCGCTGCCTGCTCACCGAGCATCTCATCATAAATCAGCGGATTCGGGTATTCACAAACTCTGCAGGAAACCGACCTTTCCCCGTTCTGAATCACCCCTTCACAGCCAACACCCAGGATATGGACCTCATCCCTTTGAATTTGATTCTCCTGCAAAAGGACCACAATTGAACGGGAATCACAGCCCTTGGCAACCACCGCCACCCGCCCGATATTTTTTACCTTCAGAAGAAAATTGGCAAGATTCTGAGAACAGGTGGCGTCAAAAATCAGCTGCTCTGCCTGCTCCGGGGTGGTGGCAAAAAACGGCTGGGCAACACCCGGCTGGGAACTGGCGCAATAACCGACTACCATTTTAACCTCACCCTTACTGAGCAGCTCCTTTGCCCGCCGCCGCAGAATTTCGCTCCGGTTCATTCTCACCTGTCCTTTTTCAATTTCTGGTTCGGTCCGAGTTTCTTTACCTTCTCGGTTACCTCCTTGACCAGCTGGGCAAAACGCTCCCCTTCAGATGCCGAAACCCAGGCAAATGTCACCCTGCCCGGCTCAATACCGCAGAACTCCAGCAGGTCATTCAGGACCGCGAACCGGCGCCGGGCAACAAAATTGCCGGTAAGATAATGGCAGTCACCTGGATGACATCCGGAGACTAAAACACCATCTGCACCCTGCTGCAGCGCCTGCAGAATAAAAAACGGGTCAACCCTGCCAGAACAGGGAACCCGGATAACCCGGATTGATGGTGGATAATGCATCCTTGAGATACCGGCAAGGTCTGCGCCGGCATAGGAGCACCAGTTGCACAGAAAGGCAACAATCTTCGGCTCAAACTGAGCTGTTTCTGGCATTGCGAATAAAAATTATACCCCGATAAAATTTTCTGTCCAGTTTGACCCCATAGATTTCCCACCCCCGTTGGACAGTTCTATGTTGTTAGTTCTAAGTTCCCAGTTAATCCCTCCCTTATTCGCCGATTGGTTAACTCGGTTGTCTTACTTTTGCCATCTTCACCTCCACAGGTTATATGTTATAGTCCCTCCGAGTGCAGGAAAAATAACTAAACACAGTCCAGATACTAAAACATCTGCGTAAGTTAGGGATCCATCTTTCGTGGCAAAATTAAGATACCATATCCCTGCACCAAAACCTGCCGCCCCGCCAGAAAAGAACCAAGGACTGTTCGCCAATATGACCCTTTTGTTCACAGATTCTACCGCCAAGACAGGCACCACCCCCAGTCAGAAATGGACAGGTAATAGCGTAAATCCCAAGCATACCATAACGAGCTAATATAAACCCAGCCTCTCCTCCTTCTTCTACCAACCAACATCCTACTGTATATCCTCCTATAAATGCACATAAAGAACCCGCGGTTGCCAGCCCAAACTCGGTAGCGTATGTCCCAACTGGTGAGCAATGCCTCTCCTTGCCTGTTGGATTGTAAGTCTGGCTATACATCACCTGAGTCTGATTTCTCTGCACCTGATAAGGCTCCTTTACCAGCCAGCCCAAATCTTTGCCAGAGCCATTTGTGATTAACAGGCAAAGGGCAGTAAACACAATGGCTCTCGTCATTTTTCTCCTTTTTGCCTTCATTTTAATTATACCCCCAAGTCCTTTGTCAAGCAGTTATATTAGTCAAATCCCTGTGCAACATTTTGTCCTTCAGATTTGACTGCCTGTATTCCCGGAGTCGGATTTGCATGTATGAAAGTCCGGCCTACATATCCGGTTAAAAATCCTGAATTGCGATCTCTAAATTCTCGGAGATATAAAGTGATGAAGTCTTCATCCCTTCAATACCCAATCCCTTCTTATAACCTTCCATTGGTCATTTTCCAATTTAACTTTTGTTTTTTCAGTAATTATATGACAAAGAGGTGTTAGATTGCGGGAAAAAGAACAAAAACCGGGGCTTTAATTCGGTGTAGACATAAAAGTCTACTTTTAGGTAGAATCTTTATGGCGGGTTCTCAGCGGTTATGTTATTTAAAGAGAGCGTGTTAGGTTAAATTTCTCCGAATTTTACACCCCAACCCGGATACTCTCCCCAAGGGGTTTCTTCGTAAAAGGTTTCAGGTGGGTCAATTTTCATACTCTCGTTTCTCTCTGAACCTCACTTATATTTTTTTAGAAAATGCCCGTAGACCGGGAATTAGTGTTCCTGCAAGCACAAACTTGACCTGAAGCAAATAATCGCTAATTTTAATTACCCGGTGCTTACACATCTTGCCCGCATCTTAACCCTTTTTCATTCTATCGCTCTCCTTTTTGCCGGCTGCCGGCACAGCACCCAAACCACACTTACCATTGCCGGTTCAACCTCGGTTCAGCCCTTTGCCGAACTCCTTGCCGAACTTTATAGCCAAATGCACCCGGGCGTTGAGATAAATGTCCAGGGTGGCGGCTCAACCGCGGGCATTCGGGCGGTTCAGAATCATATTTGTGATATCGGGATGTGTTCAAGACATCTGAATCCCGAGGAAAATAATATCACAGCAATTACCATTGCCCTTGATGGCATTGCTCTGATTGTTCACCGCTCCAACCCGGTTGAAAATATCACCCTTGAGCAGGCTAAGGCAATCTTTTCTGGCAAGATCCGCAACTGGCAGGAATTGGGCGGTGAGAACAGAACAATAACTGTGATTACGCGCGAGGAGGGTTCAGGGACCAGAGCCAGTTTTGAGGAGAAGGTGATGGGAGAAGGGCATTTCGCCCCGGATGCCCTGGTCCAGGATTCTAATGGTGCGGTCCGAGAAATTGTCGCCAATGACCCGGCAGCAATCGGCTACATCTCCTTTGGGCTGATTGATGAACGTGTAAAACCGCTGGCTTTGAACAGTATCATCCCGAGTGAGAAGACGATAAAAGACCACACCTATCCGCTTGCCCGCCAGTTTCTCTTTCTGACCTGTGGTGAGCCAACACCTCTTGCCCGCTCCTTTCTTGACTTTGCCTTGAGCCCAAAAGCGCAAGGCGCCCTTGCCGAAGAAGGGCTCATCCGGGTTAAGTAATGAAAGAGCGACTGATTGAAAAGGGACTGCTGATTGTCGCACTCTCCGCGCTCGGTTCGCTGTTACTTATTGCTGTATTCATCTTTGCCGAAGGTATGCCTCTAATTGTCAAAACCGGTTTCAAGGAGTTTATCGCTTCAACCCGCTGGGCACCAACCAAAGGCAGTTTCGGTATCCTGCCGATGATTATCGGCTCACTTCAGGTTACCCTCCTATCCCTTATCCTCGGCGGCTCATTAGGGCTTGCCTGCACAATGTTTTTGGCGGAATTTGCCCCCCGCTGGGCTGTCCGCATCCTCAAACCGCTGATTGAACTGCTTGCCGGTATCCCTTCGGTCGTTTACGGCTTTATCGGCGTTGTCGTCCTTGTCCCCTGGATCAGAAACACCTTTGGCGGTCCGGGCTTTTCAATTCTCGCTGCCAGCATCATCTTAGGAATTATGATTCTGCCCACAGTTATCGCCATCTCACTTGATGCCCTGAATACGGTTCCGCTCACCTATAAAGAGGGCTCGCTTGCGCTTGGCGCCACCCGCTGGCAAACCCTCTACCGACTGCTCTTTCCCGCAGCCAGAAGCGGAATTATCGCCAGTCTGATTTTGGCAATGGGCAGAGCCATTGGGGAGACGATGGCAGTAATTATGGTTGCCGGCAACGCCCTTTTAATCTCGGCTTCACCACTGGCACCGGTTCGAACATTAACCTCCAATATCGCCCTCGAAATGGGCTATGCCGCAGGAGACCATCAGCGTGCCCTCTTTGCCACCGGTGTTGTCCTCTTCATCATCATCGCAATCTTGAACACCATTGCCCTTTTGACTATGCGGAAGAAGAGATGATTTCCCGTCCGCTTATCACCCAGCGTCTGACCTGGCTTATCTTAGCCCTGCTCACCTTTTTTACCCTGTCCATTCTCTTTTTTATCCTCGGCTACATTACAGCAAGGGGCGCCCGGGTCATTACACCCGAGTTCCTCTTTTCCCTACCGGAAAGGATGGGCAAGGAAGGCGGGATCCTGCCGATGATTGTCGCCACTTTGTATATTGCCATCCTCGCTCTTGTTGTTGCCACACCGCTGGGCGTGGGCACCGCAGTATATCTCTCCGAATATACCCGTGAGTCTTTTCTCACCAGGATAATCCGGTTTGGTGCCGATGCCCTTGCCGGGGTCCCGTCAATCATCTTCGGTCTGTTCGGTTTCATCCTTTTTGTCATCCGTCTAAGAATGGGCTGGTCGATCCTTGCTGGCAGTCTTACGCTGGCGGTAATGATCCTGCCGACCATCATTAGAACCAGTGAGGAGGCGATTCGTGCCATTCCTGATCAACTGCGTGAGGTTAGTTATTCCCTGGGTGGAACCAAATCCCAGACCATCACCCGGGTTGTGCTGCCTAATGCCCTGCCCGGTATTGTTACCGGCGTCATTTTAGGTCTGGGCAGATGTGTCGCTGAAACCGCGGCGGTTATCTTCACCGCCGGTTCATCCCTGCGCATCCCTAAATCCGTTCTTGAGCCGGGACGGACGATGGCGGTTCACTTCTATATTCTCGCCCGGGAAGGTCTGTCTATGGAACGCGCCTATGGCAGCGCTTTTCTTTTAATCCTCTCAATCCTTTTTATTAATGCCCTTGCCTATATCCTTTTGTTCCGGTTTACCCGGCGACTCAGATAATGGTGGAAAAGATAATTGCCGAGAATCTTGTTATTACCTTTGATAGTAAGCCCATCCTTAAAAATATCAATTTGACCATCCGGGCCGGGGAAATCTTTGCCATTATCGGGCCTGCCCATTCCGGCAAGACCACATTTTTGAGGGCAATCAACCGGCTGATTGAGAACACTCCCGGTTTTGTGCGCACCGGTAGTCTGCTGCTTGACAAAAGGGATGTCAGACAATGGGATGTTGACACTCTGCGCCGAAAGGTTGGGCTCATCTTTGCCACGCCGATACCCTTACCCGGAACCATCTTTGACAATGTTGCCTATGGACCCCGGCTTAAAGGCATCCGTAACCTGCGCACCTTGGCCGAAATTGTTGAGCGCAGTTTGCGTGCCGCCTTCCTCTGGGATGAGGTCAAGGACCGGCTCTTCAGTTCTGCCCTGCGCCTTTCTGGCGGTCAGCAGCAACGGCTCTGTATTGCCCGCACCCTGGCCGTTGACCCCGAGGTGGTAATGATGGATGAGCCCTGCTCAGGACTTGACCCGATCTCCACCGCCCAGATTGAACAGGCGCTGCGTGAACTCAAAAAGGACTACACCTTTATTCTGGTTACCAATAATGTCAAACAGGCAGCCCGCATCTCGGACCGCACCGCCTTCTTTTTGGGTGGCGAACTGGTCGAACTGGGACCAACCACCTCAATTTTCACCGCACCAAAAGATAAACGGACCGACGACTATGTCTCGGGCAGAATTGGCTGATTGCCCGATTAAGTTGGCAACCCGGAATCTGAGCGTATTCTACGGGAGTTTTCAGGCTGTGATTGATACAAGCATTGACTTCCCCGCCTGTGCAATTACCGCCATAATCGGGCCCTCGGGCTGCGGCAAATCCACCCTGCTCCGCAGTTTCAACCGGATGAATGAACTGATTGAAGGTGCGCGGATTAAGGGAGAGATTCTCCTTGACGGTACCAACATCTACCGGCTGAATGTCCTCAATCTCCGCAAGCGGGTCGGTATGGTCTTCCAGCGTCCCAACGCCTTTCCCATCTCCATCTTTGATAATATCGCCTATGGACCACGCATCCATGGCGTAAACCAACGCAGTCAACTTGAGCAGATTGTTGAACGAAGTCTGCAGGCAGTGGGGATGTGGGATGAACTCAAAGACCGCCTGAGTAAAAACGCCCTGACCCTGACTGATGAACAGCGTCAGCGCCTCTGTATTGCCCGGATGCTGGCGATTGAACCCGAGGTCTTGCTCTTAGATGAACCCTGCTCTGCCCTTGACCCGATCGCAACCCTGCATATTGAAGACCTGCTGAGGCAACTGAAGGAAAAATACACCATTATCATTGTTACCCACAATATGCAGCAGGCGGCAAGGGTATCAGATTTCACCGGTTTTATGCTTTTAGGCAAACTGATTGAGTTTGGCAGAACTCAAAAGATATTTACCAGCCCCCGAAACCCTGAAACCGAAAACTACATCTCGGGCCGATACGGCTAAGGCATTCTCAGTCAGTAACTTACCGTAAAAATAATTACCGGTTTAACAGTTAACCGAAAATTAACGCAGAATTTATTTCTAATTAACATTCTTCATTTATTATTTGCCATGTTAAAACGAAACGAAAGGAGCAGCGTGAGTAAAAAAGCGATCATCACCCTCGTGGCGGTAGCAGCCACAATAACTCTTGCCCTGGAACCGGGCGAGACCGAACTTGAGCATAACGGCTGGTTCCGTTATACCAACTCAGCGACCGATTGGCAAATAACCAAACCGGCGGTCAGCCGATTTACACTGGAAAGGGGTTATCTCCGGTTTTCCCACCAGTGGGCGCCGATTTTCTTTACCAAGATGACGGTGGATATCTTCTCTTCCGACAAATACCCGGAAGGTGCAACAATCCGGCTGAAAGAGGCTTACGCCGACCTCGGCTTGCCTTTTATCAAAGAGTTCAACCTGACCGCAGGCCTGCAGAAGCACTACTTTGGTCTGATTTACTCCTGGGACTATACCCATCCGGATAAATCGCTTGCTGATGACCAGGGTGTTTGTGCCTCTGCCGATTACGGCTTGACTGTTAATGGCTTTCTGCCGGCCGGTTTAGGAGAACTCCAACTGGGTATCTACAACGGCGAAGGCTATAAATATGCCGGCAAGTATCTAAACACATCACCCGAATTTCTTGCCAACCTCCGTCTGACCCCGCTCGCCGGATTAATGGTCGGGGCATCGGTTTTCACCAATGCCCGGGACCAGGCTCATTATAAGAACGACCGCAAAGGCAGGGACAACACCAATACTTACTTTCTGAATGCCGACACCACCAACATCAATCGGCTCGCCTTTGCCCCGATGGCGAAACTATCTTTTGGTCCGGTATCAATTCTTGGCGAATACATCGGTTATAACTACATCCGCAGTTACACCTACTATCAACTAAACCGCGACTCGGCTAATAACATCGTGGATTCAACCCTGGTTGAAAAAAATAAGAAGTATCAATTTTCTGGACTGGACCTCTTGCCGGTGATCACATTACCGGGAAGAAAGGTAGAAATCTATGGCCGGTTCTCGCTCTGGAACCGCTCGGAACAGAGTGGCGACACAATGGCATTTAACAAGGACAAAAGTTTTGTCCGGTATGGTGCCGGTTTTAATTACCACTTTATCCGCCGGGAAAAAGGCAAACCCGGGCTGGAGTTTCAGTTTGCCTGGCTGAGGACGCAAACAAAGAATGAAGAAACAAAACCAGCCGACATCTTTATGGCGCAGATACGTTTTGAGTGGAATTCGGTGATTAAGAAACCGGAACTATAAAACAAAAAAGGAGGAGCAATGAAAAAACTTCTTATCACACTCACAGTTCTTGCCACCCTCTTATTCGGGGTGGAAATTATGGTCAAGGGATCAGATACAATGCTGAATCTGACCCAGCGCCTGGCAGAATCTTTCTCTGCGGTCCAGCCGGATGTGACCGTATCGGTTACCGGCGGCGGTTCAGGCGTCGGCATCAATGCCCTGATTAACCAGGAGGTTCCGCTTGCCAACGCCTCCCGGGCAATCAAGTCCAAGGAAATATCTCAGGCACGGGCTAACGGTGTAAACCCGGTTGAGATTGTTATCGCCCTTGATGGCCTATCGGTAATTGTCAACGGCAAAAACCCGGTCAACCAGTTGACCGTTGAGCAGATTGGCGCCATTTATCGGGGTGAAATCACCAACTGGAATCAGGTCGGCGGCCCGAATAAGAAAATCGTCCTCTATGGCCGTCAGCCCAACTCCGGCACCTTTGTTTTCTTCCGGGAAGAGGTGGTAAAAGGTGAATATTCGGCAAATATGCGCCAGATGAACGGCAATGCCCAGATTGTTGAAGGGGTCAAGGCAGACGAGGGTGGCATCGGTTATGTTGGCCTTGGCTATATCAAACACATTGAGGGCATCAAACCGCTGGCGGTTGCCCGTAAACCGCAGGAAAAGTTTATCTCCCCGGCAGACGAAGCCGCAGTCAAAAGTGGCGCCTATCCGCTTACCCGGCCCCTCTATCAGTACACCAATGGCAAACCCAAGGGTGCGGTGCGTGAATTTATCCTGTTTGAACTGAGTGAAAAGGGACAGGAAATTATTGCGCAGGAGGGTTTTGTGCCGGTAACCCAGAACTACATTGAACGTAACAACCAGATTCTGCAGTAAGCCGGCAAATTACGGACAATGAAACTGCGCCGAACTGTTGACCAAGGCGTCCGGGTGCTCTTCTCTGCCAATGCCTTACTTGCGGCGGCGGTACTGGTGGGCATCCTGCTATTTCTACTTACCTATGGGACCCGGGCTTTTTTACCTTCCGGCATCATTGACCCGGAGGATTTAACCAGCCACCCGGTAAAATTTACCTCATTTCTGTTTGGCACCAGATGGAACCCGGACGCCTACGGTCAACCCGAATACGGCATCATCCCACTTCTGCTCGGCAGTCTTATTACCACTCTCATTGCCCTTAGCATCGCCATTCCGTTCGGGATAGCCAGTGCCCTGTTTATCGCCGAACGATTAAAGGGCCGACTCCGGGTTGCTGTCAAGATGCTGGTTGAACTCTTTGCGGGCTTTCCCTCGGTAATCATCGGATTCTTCGGCTTGATTGTCCTGGGACCGTTAATTTCCCGTTTATTTGGTGTTCCTTCCGGTCTCAACATTCTCAATGCCTCACTCCTGCTGGCGATGATGTCCTTACCGACAATCATCTCAGTATCAGAAGATGCCCTGCGGGTCGTTCCTTACTCCTTTCGCGAGGCGGCTTATGCCCTGGGCGCCTCGCCCTGGACCGCCGCGACAAAAATCATCCTGCCCGCAGCCCGTTCCGGAATTCTGGCCGCAGTTCTGCTCGGGTTTGGCAGGGCAATTGGCGAGACAATGGCGGTCTTAATGGTCGCAGGCAACGCCCCGATAATACCCCGCTCTCTTTTTGACCCGGTCCGCACCATCACCACAACCATTGCCATTGAATTGGGCGAATCCGCCTTCAACTCAATCCATTTCTTTGCGCTCTTTGCCCTGGGTTTTATTCTCTTCCTGATTGCGCTCGGCACAAACCTCCTGGCCGAATCCCTGATCAGGCGGGAAAAAAGGAGCTTCACGTTATAAAAGGTCAAATTTCCCCACGGTCAATACACCGAAAATACTTCCTAAGTAACATCGGCTTTCTTTTTCTAACCGTTCCGCTGGTTTCCTTCCTGATTTTCATTGGCTATATGTTCTATTATCTATTCAGTAACGGTGTCAACGTCTTATCATGGAAATTTCTAACCCAGCCACCCTCACAGGGAATGACCGCGGGTGGTATTCTGCCCTGTATTATTGGCACGGTTTATATCGCCTTTATCTCACTTATTTTTTCAATACCGGTTGGTGTCCTGGCTGGCATCTATCTTGCCGAATATGCGCCGGAGAACCTCTTGTTCAGAATAATTCGTTCCTCAATTCGTTCGCTTGCCGGAATACCTTCAATCGTTTACGGGCTTTTTGGTGTTGCCCTGCTGGTTCGGGGAATAAATTTCGGTCCCTCGGTTCTGGCATCCGGCCTCACGCTCGGACTGATGAATCTACCCTGGATTGTTGCCACCGCGGAAGAGGCAATCCGTGCCATACCCGGTTCATTTCGGGAAGGAGCACTGGCAATCGGCGCAACCAAGTGGGAGGCAATAAGACATAATGTCCTGCCATTTGCCTTTCCCGGTATCCTTACCGGCATCTTGCTGGCGCTGGCTCGAACAATGGGCGAAACCGCACCGATTCTTTTTACCGGTGTTACCTACTTCACCCGGGAATTGCCCAGAACCCCGTTGCATAAGTTTATGGCATTACCCTATCATCTTTTCGCTCTTGCTACTCAACATGACCAGATAATGAAGGTCAGACCGATGGCGTTCGGCACCGCACTGATTCTGCTGATCGCGGTTTTATGCTTTGATGCGGTTGCCTTTATTATTCGGCTGCGCATCGCCACTGCCAATAAATGGCAGGTCTGATTGGAGGCTTGATGGATATGGATAAGGGAAAAATTGTTATCCAGGATCTTAATCTCTGGTTCGGAACAAATCATGTCCTGAAGGACATTTCCATTACCATCCCGGCACGGGCGGTTACCGCAATTATGGGACCATCGGGCTGTGGCAAGTCCACCCTTTTACGGTGTATTAACCGGATGAACGACCTGATTGCCGAAACTAAAATCACCGGCCGGATAATCATTGACGGAGAGGATATCTGCCGGTCCCAAACCGATGTCATTGAACTGCGAAAAAGGGTCGGCATGGTGTTTCAGAAGCCCAATCCCTTTCCGAAATCAATCTTTGAAAATGTTGCCTTCGGCATCAGGGTGCACCGGCTGGCAAAAGGCGCTGACCTCAACCTGCGGGTGGAAATGGCATTGAAACAGGCACATCTCTGGAACGAGGTGAAAGACCGTCTACGCGATAACGCCTTCTCCCTGTCTGGTGGCCAACAGCAGCGCCTCTGCCTTGCCCGGTGTCTGGCAGTTGAACCCCAGATTATTCTGCTTGACGAACCGGCATCAGCCCTTGACCCCCATTCCACTGCCCGGCTGGAAGAACTCATCATTCGACTAAAAAAGGATTACACCATTGTTATCGTTACCCACAATATGCAGCAGGCGGCACGGGTTTCTGATTACTGCGCCTTTGTCATGCTGGGGGAACTGATTGAATTCGACCGCACCGAAAAGGTCTTCACCAATCCGGGTGACAAAAGAACCGAGGACTTTCTCGGCGGCAAGTTCGGATGATGCCAATACTTGTCAATCGGGAAAAATTTGCTATATTTTAAATTAAAGGAGAAAAAATGACCATCCTGGAAACGAAGGTCGCTGAACTTAAGGAGAAACTGCTGGCAATGGCTGCTCACGTAGAAGGTATGGTTGCCACAAGCATTCAGGCGCTGGTCAAGCGGCAGACAACACTGGCAGAAAAGGTCATCAATGAGACCGAAGTAACTGTGAATCAACTGGAAATCGAAATTGAGGACCTTGCTATCAATCTTATCGCCCTCTATCAACCTGAAGCCACCAACCTCCGCACCATCACTATGGTCATTAAAATCAACAATGACCTGGAACGCATTGGCGACCACGCTGTGAATATTGCCGAAGCCGCCCAGTTTCTCATCCCCCGGCCCCCGGTAAAACCATTGATTGACCTGCCCAGAATGGCAGAAGAAACAATAAAAATGCTTCACGACAGTCTCGACGCCTTTACTCGTGGCGATGCAACACTTGCCCGGGATGTCTGTGTGCGTGATTCAGTTGTTGATTCGCTAAAGGACCAGATCAACCGGGAACTGATCACCTATATGACTTCCGATGCCACGACAATTGACCGGGCATTGAAACTGATGCTGATTTCCCTTAACCTCGAACGGATCGCTGACCTCGCCACCAATATCTCTGAGGATGTCATCTATGCCGCTACCGGCGAGGTCATCAAACATGGCCGGGGTGAATCCGTCTCCTGAACTGAATCAGCGCCTCATTGCCATAATTGATGATGAACCTGATATCCTGGAACTTGTATCCCTCTACCTTAACCGTGCTGGATTCCGGACGGAAACCTTTATTGATGCCAGAGGTTTTTATAAATTTCTTGAAAAAAATCAGCCCGACCTAATCATTCTTGACCTGATGCTACCGGATGTTGACGGAATTGATGTCTGCCGCCTGCTCAAAAGCGAACCGAAATTCGCTCCCATCCCGATAATTATGTTAACTGCCCGGGGTGAAGAGGCCGACCGGGTCCTCGGACTGGAACTCGGTGCTGATGATTATGTGGTTAAACCCTTTTCTCCCCGGGAACTCGTTGCCCGGGTCAAGAGCATTCTCCGCCGCCAGCAAAACCGCGCCACTGACAGAAAAATTACCATCGCTGATATCCTGACAATTGAACCGGCTCGGCACGAGGTTTATGTTGAAGGTTCAAAGGTGAATTTGACCACTACCGAATTCCGGATCCTGCTCACCTTAGCCCAAAAGCCAGGCTGGGTATTCACCCGCAGCCAGTTGCTGGATGAACTTTGGGGCGAAGAGAAGGCGGTCTTTGACCGAACCATTGATGTCCACATCAAGCATTTGCGCACAAAACTTGGTAAAGCCGGCCGGCTCATTGTCAATATTCGTGGTGTCGGCTATAAAATTGAAGCCTGATTCTGTGAAACCATCCCGTTCCCTTTATTTTTCGGTCCTGAGCATCATCACCCTTGCCGTTATCCTTTCTTTTTTAATGGCTTTAATCACCGTGCTCGTTGGCAACCATCATAATAACTACCGCCTGGTCCCCATCCTACTTCTCGTGCTTCTGTTCGCACTGCTACTTTCAACCGCACTGGTTTCTCTTTTTTACCGGGGCATCCGCCGGACAATAACTGAACTGACCAATGCCTGCACGCAAATAACTCAGGGCAACTATAATATTCAGTTTACGCCCGTCCGCTACGAAGAGGTCAACCGTCTGCTCTTTCAATTCCGCCAGATGGCGGATCTGGTAAAGCAGAGTACCCTTGACCTTGAACAGAAAAAGAGCTGGCTTAAGGCAATTTTAGACTCACTCTCAGAGGGGCTGCTGGTTCTTGCTCCTGACGGCAGAATACTTATTTCCAATGCCAGTTTCAGAAAAATTATCAACAACGGTGATGTTGAAGGAAAATTCTACTGGCAGGTGATACGCAACCAGCAATTAACCTCAATTTTGCCGGAACTGAACCCGGCAAATCCGGTATTGACGACAAACATCATCCACGGCACAAAAACCTTTCTGCTCAACGCCACTTATTCAGCGGCTGGTGAGCGGGTCATTACCTTCAGCGACATTACCGAAATCGTCCGGGCCTCAGAAATGAAACGGGATTTTGTGCTCAATGTCTCCCATGAACTCCGGACACCCTTAACAGCAATAAAAGGCTACCTCGAAACTATGGAAGACGCCGCTGACAAAAACAGCCAGCGTTATCTTGAAGTCCTTAGGCGCCATACCGACCGGCTGATTAACATCGTTAACGACCTGTTAACCATTTCCCGACTTGAAACGCCAGCCGCCGTTCCCGAACTGACAGAACTGGAAATTATGCCGATTATCAACGAAGTCGCCAATATCTTCCGGTCAACCATTAAACAAAAGGGCATCAAACTCAACCTGAACCTGCCGCCTGACATTCCCAGGGTCAAAGGTGACCGCATTTATCTGGAACAGGCACTCATCAATCTCTTAGATAACGCCGTCAAATACACCCAGCAAGGTGAGATCACTGTTGCGGTGGAAGTTAAAGACCATAAATTGCTTCTGTCAGTTCAAGATACCGGTATCGGTATTGACCGGGAGCACCTCCCCCGCATCTTTGAAAGGTTTTATGTTGTTGACCGTGCCCGCTCCCGTCAAATGGGCGGCACCGGACTGGGGCTGGCAATCGTCAAACACATTGTTGCCGTTCACCACGGTGAAATAAATGTGGAAAGCACGCATGGCCTCGGGTCAAAATTTACCATCATCCTTCCAATTGCCAATGAATAAAAGGTTTAATATCATCCATCTGTCTGACCTTCATCTCGGTGGCGGTTATTTTGTCCGCGAATGGGGTGAAAGGGTTGTGGAAATGGTTAACTCAATGCAACCGGACCTCGTTGTTATCAGCGGCGATTTGACAACTGAAGGTCATGTCCATGAATACGACCAGGTAACCCATTACCTGAAATCTTTTCAGGTGCGAAACCAACTAATTGTCCCTGGCAATCACGATGCCCGCAACGAAGGCTATGTGATTTTTGAGGAACTGTTCGGCACCCGCTACCCATTTTATGAAAATGAACATCTACTGATTCTCGGGGTGGACTCGAGCCAGCCTGATATTGATGATGGCCATATCGGCAGGTCAAACTATCCCTTAATTACCAGCCGGCTCAACGACCCCAAGCGCATAAAAATTTTGGCAATGCACCACCATCTCGTTCCCATTCCTGGAACTGGTCGGGAACGCCACATTCCGACCGATGCCGGCGATGTGCTCAAACTCTGCGTAGACCTGGACATCAGAATAGTTTTGTCCGGTCATAAACATCTTCCCTGGGTCTGGCATATTGAAAACACCTGGCTCATCACCGGTGGCACCGCTACTTCGCAACGCCTCAAAGGACGCACCTATCCCTCGTTCAATATACTGACATTTGCCGATAATTCATTTTCACTTCATGAAGTCAATGTAATTACCGGTGCGCAACAGGTAAAACTTAGCGCCCCGGTCTAAAATCGCCCTTCAAAACTACTACTTTTCGGACATCTGACCGTGACCTTCCCATTCCCCTGACCAGAAAATAAACCCCGGGGTTAAGCACGCCGTCATTTCTGATGCGACCCGCCGCATCAAAGATAATAACCTGCTGCTTCAGTTCATTAACAGCGGACCTGCCTTCTGCAGTTATCCCTGACCTCGTGCCTAAACCTGAATATGAATTAGACCCATCAACACCTGCCCAACTAAAACCTCCTGCTGTCGGCTCATAACACCAGAACTCCCGGCAGCCGCCACCTTTGAGCGCATAAACCCTGCCACCAAAAAAAGCAAGTGCACCTCCTGGACCGACCCGGCGCCGGCGATTACCCGGCGGAATATTTTCCATCTGCTCCCAGGAATCTGAAACCGCATCATACCGCCAGAACTCATTAACGCGACCACCCTTGAAGGCGTAGATAAACCGTGAACCATCACTGGCAAGTGCCGCACCCTCCCGGCATTTCTTGAACCATCTTTCTCCGCCCAAAGGCAGATCTGAACAGCACCGCCAGCTGTCTTTGTCCGGCAGATACTCATAAAACTCATTGGTCCCGCCTTTAAGACAGAAAATCCTGTTTCCCAGCCCGACCAGCGCGCTCCCCCTTTTCACTGGCTTATTTAGAGCACCTTCGGGCACCGGTCGGCGTGCGTGCCACTCGCCCGGTTTTATCCAGTAAACAAGGAAATCGTTTGTGCCGCTGCCCTTAAGACAGAAAATCTTACCGGTATCCTGGTGTCCAACAAAAACAAGCCCTGAACCAAAACGGACACCTTTAGTATATTCCGGCAAACCTGCAAGGGAAATCCACGAATCGCTTGCGATATTATATAACCAGAACTCCCTTGTATTCCTTCCTTTCAGGGCGTAAATCCGGTTTTCTTTATCCCAGGACATTGCTGCACCGGCTTTGGGCTTATGTCCGCTCTGACCTGAAGGCATTGGCGCAAGTTCTGACCAGATTCTTATCCCGGGCTCATATCTAAAGAACTCTGCACAGCCTCCCCCCTTCAGCGCATAAATACCGGTTCCGGTGCTGACAAGACAGCCGCCCGCCCTGACCGGTCTATTCCTTATTCCGCCAGGAATTGAAATTAACTCCTGCCAGCGCCGGTTTGAAAGCGACTCAACATAAAAAATAGCACTTAATGTGTCATTCGCCTGATTCTCATCACCCGAAAGACGGGTTTGAAAGGCAATCAAATGCCCGCCCGGCATCGCCTGCCATTGATGAAATGATATATCCTTGATTTCACCTGTATCAAGGTTTATCAACACCGAATCAAAATATTCAACCACGGTATCGGGCAGAGAAAAGATTGAGCAGTATCCGTAGAACTGAACCAACTCTTCACTCAGGTTGGCAAACTCCGCAACCGGTTCCATCACCCCTTCAACAACCGTGTCGGATGGCGAAATGATATCCCTTGCCGCCACATCCCGTCTGGCGACGCGAAAACGCTTGGTGAGCGTATCATTTTCCGGCTGCATATCGTTATTCAATGCGGTAGAGCAGCGGGCGGTAAAACTGCCGCTTTTTTGCGCCAGCCAGGACGAAAACCCGATTAAGGAATCGGATTGTGGTGGAAAACTACTGATGTAAACTGAATCAGAATATACTTCTATTCCATTACTATCCAGAATCTGAAAATGAATTGGCAAACTGATAAAACAATTGCCACAATTTTTGACCTTTGCCTCAGGCGCAATCTCACCCCGGCTGTTCATCTCTGCTGGCTTGATAATTTCAACCGCCCCGGCATCAAGCACCCGAATAAAAACCGAACCCTCTGCCCGATTATTTCCTTGGTTTCTATCCCCGGTAAGCATAGTGGAACAAGAAACCGAATGATTACCTCTAATCACCGCTTGCCAAGGCTTAAAACCAACCGTTTCAGCACTACCGGAAGCCAACCGTAATCCAAAGGTGTACGCATAGATTTCCCCAATCCTGAATCTCACCGCAATACTCTCCTCCTCATCGCCGAAATTTTTCACCACTGCCCTTGGTGTTCCGACGGTTCCGGAATCAACTGTGTCAGCAGGCCAGACAATTCCAAGAACTCCGGCGTCCCGATTTATTACCCAGAACTCTCCGCTTGCCGTATCATTCTCCGGATGCATATCACCGGCTAATTTTAATCTGAAACGAACAAGATAACTGTCTGGTTGTGCTATCCAAAAAGGAAAAACGGTGTCTATTCGTATCCTGGGACCAAGCCGTAAAGGCAAGGTGCGACTATGGACTAATACCTGCCGGCTAACACTGAAAATTGAGCAGGTAGCAGGAAAACTGGCGATTACATTACCAGAATTATAAATCCTGATACAGGGGGTTATTACTGAATCATCAACTCTGCCTTTTGGTGAAATACTCTCCAAAACCACATCCCGAACCCGGACAAATAGGTTTCTTCTGACAACATCATTCTGCGGATTTACATCCTGAGCAACATAGACCGAGCATACTATCGGGATATTACTGCGTCCATTAACGAAGCAGGAGTCAAAAACCACCATAATTGAATCGCCAACTGTAAGATTATTAACCTGTAAAAATCTAAAAGAATCGCCAATCCGAAAACTGAGGAATATTGAGTCCGCATCAAAATCGCCGAAGTTCCGCACCCAGGCTACCGGTCTAACTGTCGTTGCCGAATCAACCGTATCCCCTGGCTGTTCAATTCTTAACACCCCAATATCGTGAATCCGCTCATAGCGGCGCAACCGAACCGCAGACACAAATGGAGTTGCTGCCCATTCGGTCCAGGCAACCTGCACCCTGCCACTCTGTGCTGCAATTGAAACCCGGTCACGGTTTATGTTGTTTGATGTTAATACCAGTATTGAATCCCAGATGCCTGCCCTTGTCCTTTTCCGATAACATATCCGGTTATAAACCAAGTCGTCTTTATCATCAACCCAGGTGAAGTGAAGTTCCCCGGTGCCGTCTGTAACAATGCTGGGCGATTTCTTACGCCGCTGCCATTCACTTAAACGAAAGGTATCGCCCCAGCCTCCTTCGCCCCTTGCCCGATACAGAATTCCGTTCCTATTATTCCCATAATCAGCAATCCAGACAACATAGAATGAATCCATAGCCCAGATAACACACGGCGATGTGCCGCTGGTGCGGCTATAAACTGTCTCAATGGCTGTCCAAATATTCTCTATCCGTTGCCTTGAGAGAACACGATAAAGGCTTGCAGTTTGCTGGTGCCAGACGACCATCAGGTTACCTTGAGGGGTGCTGGTGATTGAAGAATAATTATGGTAACCGGGCACCAAAGGGAAAGTAGCCACCGTATCTATCCTGCCCCAGCCGCTCTCGCTGTGGGAAACATAATAAATATGATTGTCTCCACTAACCAATCTTGCCCAGGTAAGATGCTGAATCCCGTTTCGGTCAATGGCAATGGAAACCGCGCTGTCATTTATATGCCCGATTAAACTATCCGCAGGCAGCCACTCACCGGTCAAGTTGTTCTTTTGCTTGAGCCGCAGAACACCTGTGGTTATCCAGGCAACATAAATATTACCACTGGAATCGCAGGCAATTGCCGGGTCACCAACCTTATTTCGATCTGATGAAATGACCGTATCCTGAGACCACTCGCGTGTCTGTGCATCCCAGAATGAATACCAGACCTGCAGGGTATCAGGTGCCTGCCCGCGCCAGACAATATGAATATTGCCCCTTGGGTCGGCAACTACGCTTCTCGCATTGTTGTTACAGGTTACATCTGTCTTATTCTGCCGGTTGGTGATTGAGTCGATCGGCAGCCATCCGCCCCAACCGCAACCAAAAAACACCGCACTTAAAACCGCCCCTTTCACAATCATAGAAGCCATATTTATCTTCATTAACTATGGCAAAACCGCTGTTAAGGTCAAGTTTTGGTGGTAAAGTATTCCTCAACCCTGCACGGATAAACTTAAGCAATGAGCGATTACGAGTTCATTGACTGCTGCCCGATAATCTAATATCATTATCTATGCAAATGGAGGCTCTAAGTGTTAAACGACCCCAGGCTGTTGCGCCTTTTTGAACTGCTGGTGAATAAAAACCTGACCAGCCTTGAGCCGGTATTTGCCCCGCGCCAGGAGCATTGGGTCACCTATCCCTTACTTGAGTCCCACCTTGGTGTTGATGCCGAATACGCCTGCCGGCTGCTTGAAGACCTGCATCGTATCGGTTATCTTTTGCGCCATTACAGCGAGCGGGTATTTTTCTGCCCGGCCTGCAACTCCCAGGACCTGAAACTGACCCTGTTCTGCCCGAAGTGCAACTCCCTTCTTTTGACCCGCACCCGGCTTTTAAAGCACCGCGCCTGCAACTGGACCGCACCCGCCGACGAGTTCCTGCGCAATGACCGTAAAATCTGTCCCAAGTGCCGCAATGAACTCCTGCTTCTGGGCAGTGATTATGACGACCTCGGCAACCGCTACCGCTGTCAGGACTGCGGTGAGATCACCCGCGCCCCGGTTGAACGTTGGAACTGCCGGGCCTGCGGCCATACCTATGATAAGTGGGATGTCCGCGAACTGGTGCTTTATAAATATACCCTCAACCCAGCCCAGGTTGCCCGACTGCGCTCAGAAAAAATCCCCCGGGCAAAGGTGCGTGAACTTTTAACCCGCGAAGGCTACGAGGTTCAGGAATCGGTGAAGATGACCGGCCGTTCCGGTGCCCAGCATCAACTGGACATCCTGGCGATTAAACGCTCCGGACCGCTTGAGCACCGGGTCGTGGTCGGCTTCGCTGCTGCCGAGGAGGCGGTGGACGCAGAAGAGGTGATCAAACTTTACGCCAAGGCTTACGATGTCAGCGCTCAGGATATCATCCTGATCGTCTCGCCCCGGCTGAGCGATGATGCCGAACAGTTTGCCCAGCATTACCATATCCGGGTTTACAGTGCCGACAAGATTGACCAGCTGGCTGCCCCAGCCGAACAAGGGACCTGATGTCAAGAGCCCTGCGCCGTTCGTTTGTCTGGACAAGCATTGGCGCCCTGTTCCTTGACCAGTTAACCAAAAACATAATTTACGGGATGTTCACCCGCCCCGGTGCCAGACCCAGCGTTCCTCTCGTCGGTGAGATCCTCAAAATCTCCTTTACCACCAACCCTCACGGCGTCTTTGGCATTGCCTTCGGCGCGCCCATCATCCACCTCATCCTGCAGTGCGTGGGCATCTCACTTGTCCTGTTCTTCGGCTTGAAAACAAAAAGCACATTGCTTGGTTTTGCCTATGGCATCATCCTCGGTGGCGCATTAGGCAATCTGATTGACCGTTTCCGGCTGGGCTATGTCATTGACTTTTTGGACTTTGAAATCCGTCCCCTCCACTTTCGCTGGTTCACCTTCAACCTCGCCGATGCCTTCATCGTCATCGGTGTGCTTTTGATTTTCCTCTATGAAATCATTTCCGGTGTAAAAGAGAAAAGACAAAAAACAGAGAGGGAGGAACAACATGAAGATGCGTGTTTATCTGGACAACAATTCCACAACCCCGATTGATCCTCGGGTCAAACAGGCGATTGAGCCCTATCTCGGTGAAATTTTCGGGAACCCATCCAATCTGCACTATTATGGCCGGGAATCTGCCGAGGGAATTGCCCGGGCAAGAGAACAGGTTGCTGCCTTCCTGAACGCCAAACCAGAAGAGATCTTCTTCACCAGCGGCGGCACCGAGGCAAACAACTGGGCAATAAAAGGCGTCGCAGTCGCCCAGATGCTCACCAGAGGCAGACACATCATCACCAGCCCGATTGAACATGCTTCGGTCCTCGGCAGCACCAAGTATCTTGCCGATACCGCCTGGCAGGTTACCTATTTGCCGGTTGATTCCTATGGATTGATTGACCCGGCAGATGTTAAAAAGGCAATCACCGGCGCGACCGCGCTGGTCAGTGTGATGCTTGCCAACAACGAAATTGGCACGATTGAACCGGTAAAAGAGATTGCCGAGATCTGCCACGAGCAGGGTGTGCTCTGTCACACCGATGCGGTCTCGGCTGCCGGCAAAATCAAAATTGATGTTGAGGAACTGGGTGTTGACCTGCTAACCATCTCCGGACACAAGATTCATGCCCCGAAAGGGGTGGGCGTTCTCTACATCCGTTCCGGCACCCCGATTCATCCCTTAATTCATGGCGGTCATCACGAGAAGGGCTTGCGTGCCGGCACTGAAAATGTCGTCGGCATTGTCGGGATGGGCAGTGCCTGCGCCATCCTCAAAGAGGAGTGGCAGCAAAATGCTGAAAAGGTGCGCAAATTGCGTGACCGGCTTGAACAGGGAATACTTGCCCTGATTCCGGATGTCCGGCTCAACGGTCATCCCCAGAAACGGCTGCCCAACACCAGCCACTTCAGTATTGCCTATGTTGAAGGCGAGGCGCTTCTGATGAACCTGGACCTGGAGGGAATTGCCGTCGCCTCTGGTTCTGCCTGCTCCTCGGGCGAGCCCGAACCCTCTCCTACTGTCAAGGCGATTGGCGTCCCGGAACTTTACCGCAACTCGGTTGTCCGCTTCTCACTCGGTGAGGAGAACACGGAAGAGGAGATTGACTACACCCTGAATGTCCTGGAACAGGTGGTCAAAAGACTCCGGGCAATCTCACCGCTGACCAAAAAGGATTAAAGCCATTGGTCAATTGTTAATGCGCCGGTCGCCAATTTCTCCGGGGGTCACTCCCTTGCGCCAGCCTTCTTGAGGAACCGGGCAATTTCTAAATAACCCTCATTGGTGGCATCGGTTAAAGCAGTTCGGCCCTGCTTATCCCGGGCGTTCACATCCGCACCCTGCTCAACCAGATACTTAACCACATACAAATGTCCGAAAAACGCCGCCTCCATCAGAGCGGTTCGGCCGTAATTATCGCTTATGTTTATATCTGCCCCCTGCTCAACCAGGAACTTAACCATATAAAAAAGCCCCATACTTGAAGCCCACATCAAAGCGGTCGCTCCAATCTTATTCTGCGCATTAACATCTGCACCCTTTGCCACCAGGAACTTGGCGACATCCAAGTGTCCCTCACTCGTTGCCTCCATCAAAGCGGTCCAGCCATATCTGTCCCGGGCGTTCACATCCGCACCCTGCTCAACCAGTTGCTTAACCTTCTCCAAATCGCCCTCCTGAGCGGCCTGCATCAAAGCCACGTTCCGCTCGCACGAGGTTCCAACCCAGGCGTTCAAACCCACTACCAGCGTCAGCAGGGCACGAAGGAGATCGGCATTGGCAAACTTAAAAACTACCTCCGCCAAAGATCCTTTGCATCTCATCGCAACAGTATAGCGGAAAATCATAACCGGTCAATAGTTTTCTGAGTCAATACCATGGACAACATTTGAACTTGCCGGCGCTATTTATCCTTCTGTCTTTGCCCGCACAGCCAAAGGGAATCTCTCAATTGGAGGCAAGGTAATACCTTCGGCGCCTGCCTTTCGGCAGAGAGCCTGGCTTCTCAACATTCATTGGTGACAGTTCCAGCCGGCCTCCAACCGGAATCTATGAAGCGTTATCGTTTTTTCCTGGTTTTTCAAACTGAATGGTTTCCTTCTCAACCTCAGGATAAATATTATCAATTGATTTCTGAATGGCGATTGTCTTTTGAAGTGAACTGATAATTCGGCAGTAATGTTTTATCTCCTCAAGGGACAACCGCCTTCCTTTTCGGTCTTTCAGCCACTTGGCACAGACCGGATAACCGCCAATCTGATAATTCCAGATTTCCTGCTTAATACCTTCAAAGAATTGCTCCTTATTTATGAACACCCTGCCCTGCTCATAGCGAACCTTTTCTACACTGTTATCCCCCTTGCCCTGGAATTTAGCCACCGGTGGTTCAAGTTCCTCTGCCTTAAGCAGATGCAGGTCAACCAGTTTTCTGCCGTATTCTGCCATCCTGATGAACAGTTTATAGTTGCTGGTAAAGGGAATTCTGGGGAAATCCATTTTCAGAAATTCAGCATATTTTCGGCGATAGGTATTTGCATAAAGCACGGCGTAGATATAAAAGAAAATCTGCTCTGGCGTTGGCGCCTTCTTATAACCTTCGGTTAATTGTTCTACCAATACTGGTGAAAGATTAGGCCTTTTTGCTCGGTATGGCACTTTTTCGTCAAAGACCATTGTCAGACTGCCTGAAAGCCGCTTTTCTGAGTTGTTTTGTTCTGGGTAGAGATAAAGAGGAAAGAGATAAGTAATTCCCTGTTGACCCGATAAAACATGACCTTCCATAATCTTATTTCCAACGAATGCGTAATTATATTCACCCATTGAATATCTTTTGGAAAGGATTAGTCCAAGGTTCTCCTTCATCATATGGCACATCACATCTTTGCGCGTGCGCCATACTACAGAGTCATGAAAATAAATATGCCTAATATCAAATGGCCGATATAGAATTTTGGTAAAATAATTTTCCCAGTTTTCTACCGCCATAAGTTCCTTCCTTGCTTTTGATACTCGCCACATATAGTTTTCTTTTAACTCCAGCCCTTGTTTGATGAATTCGTCTGTTAATTCCCTGTTTTTAAACGTCATTATTCGTGCTTTTAAAGAATCTTTATTAAAATCAATTACAAAGTGGTCCCTTGCCGTAATAACACCTGTTACATTAACAGGAAAAATGTCGTTAACTTTCCAATATTTATCATAGCGACTTCGTCCTTTTCCACCTTTTGGAATCAGAAAATAATATGGTGCGTTGGGCATAATTCTTCGCCATTTGATTGTATTGATGTTATTACAGAAAAGAATATTATATTTCTTTTCTCTTAACCCCCAAATTTCTGAATGATAAACCTGACCGCCTTTCTGGTTCCGTTTCTTGATGAATATGCCAATTGCCACACCCTGCTTTATATCAAACACATTTTCATCTTTGGAACCATCAGGACACCTCTCCTTTTTCAAACTGTTGCCATGCAGGTCAAGAATATAAATTTCGTTAAATGTATTTAAGAGTGACTGCCGCATTCCCCGAAAGGTCGGGTTGTCAAGGTAACTGTGATTGGTGATAAAGCCTAATACCCCTTCGCCTGCCTGTGCTATCTTCCACTGGCCAAAGTGGATGAATTTCACATAGTCATCCTGTAACCATAATTTTCTCTCCCTTAACTGGTTACCATCAACTTTGTAATAACTCTGGACTCCGTTCTGGTCCTCTTTTAGGAATCTGACCATTTCTGGTTTCATATTTGCCGAGATGCCAGAATAGGGCGGGTTGCCTAAAATCACCAGAATTGGGGTTTCCTTTTTGACCCTCCCTGCCTGATGAGATTCTTCAGACAGTGACCTCAATCCCGGTATCTCGGTTTCGGCAAGCCCCTCCATTTCCAGCGTGTTGGTCAGGTAAAATTTAAACCGGTCTTCTTCTTGCAGTTTGTAGCCCAGTTCATTGAGCAGAAAAGCCATCCGCAGATGACCAACCGCATAGGGCGCCACCATCAGTTCAAAGGCATAGAAGTTTTTAAGAATGTGCTCTTTGATAAAATTTGCCTTACCCCCTTCGCCATATTTTGTGATAAATTCCTCAACCGCCAATTTGACCGTCTCAGCCAAAAAGGAGAGTGTTCCAGCCGCTGGGTCAAGGACAGTTACATCCGCACTGGCAAATCCGTCCGGTTTATTGAAATGGTCTTTTAAGATATTATGCAATGACCGAACAATATAGGAAACTACCGCTTCTGGTGTATAATAAACCCCTCTTTTTTCCCGGGTCTTGGGGTCATATTCGGCAAGAAAGGTTTCATAAAAATGAACCACCGGGTCTTTGCCCTTACCTTCGCTGAAATACTGGTGCAGAATTTTATGAACATCGGTAACCGCTAAGACCTCAGCGATGTCATCAACAATCCATTCCATCGGTTCAGGCAGGTCGCCGAGCGAGATAAATCTGAATATATCACGCAAAATGCCAATCGTATGCGGAATGTTGTCATAGGCAAGTTTGCGGTTAAAACCGTCAGTTGAACGGGTGCGAGCAGCAAAGAGCCCATAGGTGAGGGTTTGGGAATAAAGGTCAGCAAAAGTTTCTGGTGTAAGGTCGCTGATTAAATATTTCTGAAAGGCTTCATAGAAACCGGCAAGGGGACTTTGCTCTCTGTTTTCTCCTTTTAACTGCTCAAGCACAACCTCATCGCGCAAGAACCGTGTTCGCTTTGCCAGTTCCTTTGCTAAGGTTTCGGCATCATAGACCCTGGGCAATGAAAAGGTGAAGAACTTTTCCAGCAGTTTAAGAAAATCCCCCTCCTTCTCAACCGGCGGAACGATTTTAAGTTTACGGGCAACGAAGGGTCTGCCAATAAGAACACTGTCAATCAAATTACCGTTGCGATAAAGTCTGAATTCAAAGAAGTTAGTTAAAATCAGGTTGGGAAAGGTGTGGCGATACCGTTTCAGTTGTTCGGTTTCTTCAATCTGGTCTAAATGCTCAAATGTTGGTGCCTTGGCTTCAATATAGCCAATGATGTGCTGTCTGCCGTCCCAGACTCGGAAATCAGGGTTGCCGGCTTCGGTTTTCTTGGGCAGTGTTGTTATCTTGATGTCTGTTGTTGCGACCGATTCTGCCCATTGTTTTAGTAACTCTTCAAGAACGGAGTAAAAACTTTCCTCGCGAGCATCGCCCCGATTGATAAGTTCAAATATCCTTTTCAAATAGCCATTCAGCATTTTACTCCTTACATTTCTATTGGGGTGTTAAGTCGGTATGACTTATTCATATCCGCATCCGGTCATTGTTATCAGCATCTGATGTGTATATCGGCATTATAGTTTGGTTGGGAAGTTTGTCAAATCGGTGTATTTAAGTAATGGAAAATCTGAGCCGGTCAGCCTGTGACTTGTGCCACCTGCCAATGCATAACGGCTTTATCATTTAGACCCCGAAAAGGGTAAAAACTAACGCCGAATTTTTAGTTTTACAAGAGATAATAAGTTAAGTTATTTATCTGTAATTGGTTAGAAATTTGACCAAATGAGATCCGGACCAGAAGCGCCGGTCTACCCCACCACCCCGGTAGTTATTATTTTGGTTGGGACTTTCAGGGTGAAAAGATTTAAGGGTTTAGAAAAAAGATAAATCAAAGGATATGTTAAGAAGAAAGGAGCGGGCAATTTTACATTTCACCTGATTTCAATTAGGGCTGCAAAAAGGAAATCTGAACCCGGATTGAATCAAGCGTCATATGGAAGATTAATGGCTCACTGAGTTGTCAAATTGATTGCTGGTTTTGTACGGGTTTGAAGAAAAACGTTTCAGTTTTAGACTATAGCCGCTATTTGTTTAAACATCAAATATCACCGTTGCCTTCAGATGTGGCTGGCCCTCTTCCTTTTCCCCTTTTATCTCCTCAATTGAATACTGGTGATAGGTGGGGGTTTTGATTTCAATTTTCAAGCCATGGACTGAAGGTTCATAGGTCTCGCCGTGAATTGATGCCCGCAAACTGGCACCCGCCGGATTTATCTCATTAATCAATACCCGCTTTGCCACCAGCCCCTGGGTGGAGAATAAAAACAAAAGCTCCCTGAGCCAGTCGAGAAAAAGTTCTGCTGCGTCGGTTGAGTGCAGTTCAATATTGTGAACTTTTGTTTCCTTAACCCTGGTCAAATCTAACATTACATCAAAGAGCATCCAGGCAGCATTGGCAAAAAGTTCCTGCCAATCTTTGCCGTAAATCTCCACCTTGAGGTCAGCGGTATGTTCGAGCCGGCGGTATTTCATAACCTCGGGGTTAGAAAAACCAAAAAACGGAAACTAAGGGCTTCCAGCAAATAGTGCTGCAATCTCCCGGCAGATGTTTTCTGCGGTAAAGCCCCTGATTTCAATCGCCTGAGAACGGCAGTTGGCAGCGCAGGCGCCACAGCCCTTGCACATCGCCTGGTTAACCACCGCGGCCCGGCGGCCGGTTTTTTCATCAATGACCTTGACTCCGATTGCCCGGTAGGCGCACAAACTCTCGCACATTCCACAGGCAGAACAGCGCTCGGGATTAACCACCGCTTGATAAGGCTCAGCCTCAATATAATCCCGCGCCAGAATTGTTGCCGCCCGGCCGGCTGCTGCCTGGGCCGAACTAACCGTTTCGTCAATAAACTTGGGGTAATGGCATAGTCCGGCAAGGAAGACACCCTCGGTCGCAAAGTCAACCGGCCGGAGTTTGGCATGGGCTTCAAGGAAAAAACCGTCCTGCTGAAGCGGAACCTTAAGCATCCGGGCGAGCTCCGAAGCGCCGGGCTGGGCAACAACCCCGCTGGAAAGAACCACTAAATCCGGGGTAATGTTTAACTGTTGATCAAGAATCGTATCCCTGACCGTCACGACCGGTTTGCCGTCGGCAAGTTCCACCTTCGGCCTCTCGGACAGGGTCCAGCGGATAAACTGAACCCCGAGTTCTCGGGAGCGGCGATAATATTTCTCCCTGAATCCATAAGTCCTTATGTCCCGGTAGAGGATGTAGATTTCTGCTTGCGGGTTAATTTCCTTGATCATCAGGGCATTCTTGATTGCCTGGGCACAGCAGATGCGGGAGCAGTAGTTGCGTTCACCCTCGCGCGAACCCACGCACTGAATCATCACAACCGAACTCAACCCTAAAAGACGCTCAGGTGAGCGGGCGATAATTTCCTCAAGTTCCTGCTGGGTTATTATCAGTTCACTTTCGCCGTAGCAGAACTCCGCAGGTGAGCGATATTTTGCCCCGATCGCAACAATGACCACGCCATGACTGATTTTCTCGGTTCTGGCATCAACCATTAGGGTCGTTTCAAATGAACCAACAAACCCGTCAATTTGGGAAATATTCGCACCGGTATAAACCCGGATTAAAGGATGGGCGTTGACCCGTTCAATGAGGCCTTTCAGCCGGGCCGCGATATCCTCGCCTTCAATGGTTTTATAGATTGAGCGGGCAATACCGCCGAGCCGGTTTTCCTGTTCAACAAGATAAACCTTAAACCCGGCATCAGCCAGTGCCAGTGCTGCGCTCATTCCGGCAATGCCGCCACCGATGACCAGAGCCGCCTTGTTAACCGGCAGTTTAATCTTCGGCAAAGGCTCCTGGCGCCGGACCCGGGCAACTGCCATTTTTACCAAATCCTTTGCCTTGGCGGTCGCCTGCTCCTGGTCCGGATGAACCCAGGAACACTGATCCCTGATGTTTGCCATCGCAAACAGATGGGGATTCAACCCGGCCTCAGCAAGTGTTGCCTGAAACAGCGGCTCGTGGGTCCGGGGTGAGCAGGAGGCAACCACAACCCGGGTCAAATTTCTCTCCTTCACCCGTTCCTTGATTTTCTCCAGTGTATCAGCCGAACAGGAGTAAAGGTTCTCTTCAGCATAAACCACACCGGGCAGGCTTTTGGCATATTCCACCACCTCCGGCACCCGGACGATACCGCCGATGTTGATGCCGCAATGGCAGACGAAAACCCCGATGCGCGGTGGCATACCTGCCACATTCAGCTCCGCCGGCTCTCGGGTTTCTTTTCTGCGTTCCCCTTCGCCGACAACCGCGGTTAAACTCATCGCCTTGACCGCGGCTGCCGATGCCTGGGTTACCGTTTCCGGAATCGCCATCGGCTCGGCACAACTGCCGGCAACAAAAATCCCGGGCTTAAGGGTGCTGACCGGCTCCAGAATATCAACCGCCGGGAACCCAAACTGGTTAACCTTTATTTCTGCCGGTCCGGGATTTTTGGGCACTAACCCGCAGGCCAGGACCACCATATCAAACCGCTCGCTTCTCTGGGTGTCACCAGAGTAGCGGACAATCAAATCCTTACTTGCTGGCTCCTCTAAGATTTCCGCAATCCTGCCGGGCACAAATCTCACACCATACTGTCTCTCAGCCCGTTCAATGTAGCGGTCAAACTCCTTGCCAAACGCCCGGATGTCCATATAAAAAACTGTTGGCTCAACCGAGTTAGAATGCTCGCGGGCAATAACCGCCTCCTTGACCGCATACATGCAGCAGACCGAGGAACAGTAACTGCGTTCAACCGTCTCATCTCTTGACCCAAAGCACTGCACCCAGGCAATCCTCTTGGGCTCCCTTTTATCACTGGGACGGAGGATATGTCCGGCGAACGGACCGGAGGCGGAAAGAATCCGCTCAAATTCCAGTGCCGTCACCACATTGGCAAATCTATTGTACCCGTATTCCGGGCGGATCGTCGGATTGACAATCTGGGCGCCATCGGCAACAATAACTGCGCCAACATTTATTTCAATATCCTGGTCCTGTTGGTCATAATCAATTGCCCCTGCCTTGCAGACCCGGGCGCAATTTCCGCAAAGGTCTCTGGTAAACTTCAGACAATGCTTGCGGTCAATGGTCGGCGCATTGGGCACCGCCTGGGCATAAAGTCGGTAAATGGCGCCCCGTTTTGAAAGCCCGCCTTCAAATTCATTAGGCAGTTTGACCGGACATTTCTCCAGGCAATCACCACAGCCCCTGCATCGGGACAGGTCGACCGAACGGGCATACTTCTTGACCCTGATTAGAAAATTGCCCGCCTCACCTTCAATGCCCAGCACCTCACTCAGGGTCAAAAGTTCAATATTGGGATGACGGGCGCAACTGACAAGTTTCGGGCTCAGGATGCACATTGAGCAGTCATTGGTCGGAAAGGTCTTGTCAAGCATCGCCATATAGCCACCAATTGCCGGCGCCTTTTCCACGAGATAAACCCTTCTGCCCGCCTCGGCCAGGTCAAGCGCGGCCTGGACTCCGCCGATACCACCACCGATAATGAGCACCCCCTCCATCTTACCTTCCTAAAGTAAATTGCTCACTTCCCCAATTACCCAATGCCCGATTCCCCAATCTGTCACTCCTCATTTGCCAATTTCCCCGATTCATCTAAAAACCTTAACGTTGGCGGGTAGGAATAACCATCCTCAATTGCCAGTTCCCTTAATGCCTGCATCACCCGGCTGATTTTCACCCCCTGGGGACAGCGGCTTTCGCAGCGGAAATGGAGTGCACAGACATCCTTGAATTCATCCTCCAGCGCCGCCTTTGCCAGCCCCAAGTTGACCTTGCGGATGAACTTACGCGGGTCTTTGTGACGGTCAAGAAAGGTCTCAGAGCAGACCGCGGTGCAGGAACCGCAGGCAAAACAATAAGTAACATCAACTGCTGCCCCGGCAACCGCCCGGCGGAAATCGGGGTCTAACCCTTCCCGCCACTCCGCCTCCCCTTTCTTCTCTTTTATCCTCACGACCGCATCGCAGACCGCACCGATGTTCACCTTCTGGGGACATCGGTAGAGGCAGGTGGAATGATATGAGCATAACCAGATAAACTCGGATTTATAGACCTCCTCCTTCATCCCTAAAATTGCCATCCGGATGAGCCGGCGGGGATTATATCTCTCTTCCATCCTTCTGACCGGACAGGAGGCGGTGCAGGAACCGCAGGCAAAACAGTTAAGAAAACTGTCATCCCCCATCCGTTGAGCAATGCGGAATTTGAACTGGCTATCCAGTTCATTTATCAGTAGCATCTCGTCCATATTTACCATCCGCTATTCTTCACCAATTTTTTTGAACTCATCCTCCCGGAAGGTCGCAAGCGGCAAGGGCTCAGTCAGTGACCGACCCGAAACATAATCAAACTCTGCCTGAGCATTGCGGGAAACCTTTTTGTAAAGCACACTTAACCCGATTCCCACCGGACAGGACTCCTCGCAAATTCCGCACTGAACGCAGGATGTCATCATATGATTCATTCTGGTCAGATGATAAAGCATCGTTCCGGCCGGCATCCGGGCGAGGCCTTTGCGTCTGGAATTTCTCACATAGTCATCAAGTTCTTTTTCAAATACTTCCGAATCAAAGAAGCACTGCCGGCAATAACAGACCGGACATACCTTCATACAGTTGTGGCAGTTGAGACAGTTGGCAAAATACCGGACGAGATTTTCCGGGCCAAGGGCAACCCGGTCGAGTTCGGCAATTTTGGTCTCGGCGTTTTGCCGGCGTGTTTGGGTGAGTCGGGAGAGATACTCAAGCCGTTGCTTGGGTTGAAAGGAGAGCAAACTTGCCTCAAGCCCGTCCAGGAGTAAATTAGCAGTTTCCGAGGCTGAGGTTATAAGGAGATGCTCTAAGGGGTCGAGGCCAAGATATCCAATTGTCAGGTCATAAACCAAGGGGACGGGGAACTCGCACATCTGGCAGGCGGTTCTAAATTTTTTATCATCGAGGAAGCGGTTCTGGTCAGTAAGAAAGGAGCGGACAAACTCGTTAAAGTCTCTAACCTCGGACTCGACCCGTTCCGGTTTGTATGTGCCCGGACAGTCAACCCCGATTAAAATGAGATTTTCCCTTGCCACCTGCTGGAGTTTGCTCAGTTCAACTACCGCCCGCATTTCGCAGGGTCTCAGAACCACACCTAATTTCACATCCGGGGAGCCAGTTGCAGCAATTTCAGCAATTGCTTTGGCGGCGTTGACCGCCATTACCGGCAGCAAGGGACTCGCACGATCCATCTTCCCGGGGTCAGAAATTAAAGCAGGAGCTGTGACCCCGGTTCGGGAAACTGCCGGCAATAGTAGCGCGGCAATTTTGCCCTGTTTCAGCCAGTTCGCAAAGATGTCCCGCAGCGTCTGTTCCGGGTCGCGTTCCCTGACCCGTATCAATAACATCTGTTCCGCCACATCACACCTCCCAGAGGTTCTTGAAGGGATTCGGTCCAAGTTTCTTTAACCGCTCAGTAAATTCGGTAACTGTGTCGGCAAATTTTTTCCCTTCCGCAGCAGAAATCCACCTTAATAATACCCTGCCTTGGTCCAGACCGAGTGACCGCATAATTGAATTGAAGAGCACCATCCTTCTTCTGGTCTTATAATTGCCCGATACATAATGGCAGTCACCAGGATGACAGCCGCCGATGAAAACCCCGTCGGCACCTTCCAGAAGGGCACGGAGAATGTAAACTGAATCAACCGAACCCGAACACATTACCCGGATCGGCCTCATATTCGGTGGATACTGAATCCTTGACGTTCCCGCAAGGTCGGCACCGGCATATGTGCACCAGTTGCAGAGGAAACCGATAATCCTCGGTTCAAAATCCATTAAACCCTCCTTTCATACCCCCTCCTCCACCATTGAGAGCAACTGTCTGGATTCAAAACCCTGTAATTCAATCGCATTTGACGGACAGGCCGCGGCACAGGCACCGCAACCCTGGCAGAGAACCGCGGTAACACTAGACCGGCCCGTTTCCGGGTTGACCCGCACCGCCTCATATTGACAGACCCGTTCACAAACTCCGCAGCCCACGCACCATTTGCTATTGACCCTCGCCACCACGGCCGAGGTCATTATCTCGTCGTGACTGAGCACCGCACCCGCCCGTGCTGCTGCGGCCAGCGCCTGAGCAACCGCCTCTGGTATAAGGCGCGGGCTATGGCACATTCCCGCCATAAAAATTCCCGCGGTGTTGAAATCCAGGGGCCTTAATTTCATATGTGCCTCCAGGAAAAACCCGTCCTCATTCAAAGGCACCTTGAGCAGGCGGGCAAGGAGAGGGTTATCAGCGTGCGGCACAATTCCGGTGGAAAGGATCAAATAGTCAACATAGACACCGACCCGGCGTGCCAGCACCGGGTCATAAGTGGAGACAATGATCCTGCCGTCCATTTTTTCCACCTGCAAATGCTCCGGCTCATAGTGAACAAAAAGCACGCCGGCTTTGCGGGCATCCCGATAGAGCGCCTCCCGGAAACCGTAGGTGCGCATATCTCGATAGAATATATAGACCTGCGCCCGCGGGTTCTGCTGTTTCAACCGCAAGGCATTTTTCACCGCCTCGGTGCAGCACACCCTTGAACACCACGGATGCTCCTGGTTTCGCGAGCCAACACACTGGATCATCGCCACGGTCGAATTGCTGAAGTCAACTTTTTCTTTCAGGAGCAACTCCAGTTCCAGTTGGGTCTTCACCCGCTCATCATCACCGTAGAAGAACTCCTCTGGCACATACTCCTTTGCCCCGACCGCCACGACAAAAACACCGTGCTCAACGACAACTTCCTGGTTACCCTTCCCCGCTTCCGGGTCTTGGGTCCTTCTGAGTGTCGTCCGGTAATTGCCAACATAGCCGCTTACCGAGCCAATTTCTGTGCTGGTGTAAACCCTGACCTTCGGATTTGACATCACCTTCTGTTCCAGACGGGTCAGGAGCTCAGCGGTTGACCTCCCCTGCTCATCATATTGAACTCTTCTCAAATTACCACCCAGTTCTTTCTCCTTCTCAACTAAAAAAACCTCAAAACCCTGTTCGGCTATTGCCAGCGCCGAGGTCATCCCGGCCAGACCGCCACCGATTATTAGTGCCCTTTGAACAATTGGCTGCGTTGAACCGGCAAGTGGTTTTAACCGCCGGGCATACGCCACCGCCATCCGCACCAGTTCCTTTGCCTTCGCAGTTGCCTCCTGCGGCAAATGCATATGAACCCAGGAACACTGGTCGCGGATGTTTGCCATTATGAATAGATGCCGGTTAAGTCCTGCCTCAGCCAGGGTCTCCTGAAACAGCGGCTCATGGGTGCGCGGGGTGCAGGAGGCAACGACAACCCGGTTCAGGCGGTGCTCAACAATCAGTTTCTTCATCTTCTCCTGCGTATCCTGCGAACAGGTAAAGAGATTCTCCTCAGCATAAACCACCCCGGGCAGGCTTCGGGCATATTCCACCACCTCCGGCACCCGGACCACACCGCCGATGTTAATTCCGCAGTTGCAGACAAAAACCCCGACCCTTGGCTCCTCAAAAGAAACATCCCGTTCCGGCGGGTACACCTTTTTACTCACCAGGGTATTCCGTGCCGAACTCAAAAGTCCGGCAACCGCACCCGCACAACCGGTCGCTTCAGTTACCGTCTCCGGTATATCCTTCGGCTCGATCAAAGCGCCGCAGGCAAAAACCCCTGGGCGAGAAGTTGCGACCGGACAATCCCTTTCTGTCTCAATAAACCCCTGCTGGTCAAGCCTGACACCAAGACGCTCAACCAGTTGCACCATATTCGGGTTCGGCACTAGCGCTGAGGACAGAACGACCATATTATACACCTCATCGTGCAGAACACCCTTTTCATCCTCATAAGAAATCAAAAGGTCACCCGCACTGTCTGCTGGCTTGATTGCGCTTAATCTCGAACGCCGATAAACAACCCCATACTCCTTCTCTGCTCGTTCATAATAACGTTCAAACCCCTTGCCAAAACAGCGCATATCCATATAATAGATATGGCAATCAAGGTCTCCGAGACAGTGCTCCTTGGCAATCACCGCCTCCTTGGTGGCAAACATACAGCAGACCGAAGAACAGTAATAATGCTCCTGATTGCGTGAGCCGACACATTGCACCCAGGCAATTTTCTTCGGCTGGGTTAAATCACCGGGCCGCTTGATATGCCCTTCATAGGGTCCGGTTGCGGACAGAATCCGCTCAAACTCCAGACTGGTCACAATATTCGGATGCACGCCATAGCCCAGATCAAAATTGGTGCTTGGTTTATACTCAGTAAATCCGCCGGCAAGAATTACCGCCCCGACCTTCAGTTCCAGTTCCTGCGCACGCTGGCTATGGTCAATCGCATTTGCCTCACAGGCAGCAACACACTGAAGGCATTCCGAGCAGATGCCGCAGTCAAGACACCGCTTTGCCTCGGTAACTGCCGTTGCCTCATCAAAACCGAGGTTTATCTCGTCCCAGCCGGTTCGCTTCTCTACCGGCAATACCGGCTCGGCAGCGCGCAACTGGTGCTTGACCCCGCTCCGGAATGCGGCTGAATCCTCAAGTCTTGCCGATGCCGGTTTTGTCTCGGGCCTGCCCGCGGCAAGGTCTTCACTACGGATGAACCGGTCAATGGATATTGCCGCCTCGTGTCCGGCTGCCACCGCCTCAATCACCGATGCCGGACCGGAAACCATATCACCACCGGCAAAAACACCGTCCAGCCCCTTAACCTGGAGGGTAACCGGGTCAACCCGGAATGTCCCGCCCGGGCCCCGCTCAATTCCATCAAATCCGTCTGCCTTAACCTCCTGGCCAATCGCCAAGATAATCGTGTCTGCGGGCACAAAACTTTTTCGCTCAGAATTGAACCGGGGATTAAACCGGTGCTCCTCATCAAATACCTGCGTGCACTCAATGGTTTCCAGTCCTGAAACCTGCCCGTTTTCCCCCCGAATCGCGGCCGGACCCCAGCCGGGCATAACCCTGACACCTTCGGCAAGCGCCTCCTCGATCTCCCAGGAGTGCGCGGGCATCTCCTCCCGCTTTTCCAGACAGACCATCGTGACATCACTGGCTCCGCTCCTTCGGGCACACAGCGCACAATCCACGGCCACATTGCCACCGCCAATCACCACCACCCGTCTGCCAGACAAGGTTGAGGTTAAGGTAAGGGTTTCGGTGTTGACCTGACGCAGGAACTCAATCCCGTGTAGCACCCCGGACAAATCCATTCCCGGGATATTCAACGTCCTGCTTTTGTGCGCACCGATGGCTAAGAAAACAGCCTTATAACCATCGGCAAGGAGATGTTTCAAATCTGCAAGGGAATTGAGCGGCTTGTTGAGCACTACTTCAATCCCGGTATCAAGAATGTCCTTAATCTCCCGGTCAAGAACCTCTCTGGGCAGGCGATATGCGGGTATTCCCCATCTCATCATACCACCCAGCTTGTCGCTTGCCTCAAAGATGGTAACCTGATAGCCCTTGAGCCGTAAATCAAGGGCACAGGTCAAACCAGCCGGACCCGCACCGATCACCGCCACCCGGTCCGCTCGGGGTTCAACCTTCTCCCTTTCCTTATAGGGCAATCCGCCTGATTTTGCCACATAGTCTGCCAGAAAACGTTTGATTGTCCTGATCGCTACCGGCTGCTCGCCACTTACCTCGCGCCGGTTGCACTGTTCCTCGCACGGGTGATGACACACCCGTCCGCAGATACCGACAAACGGCAACCGCTCGCGGACCAACTCATAAGCCTCTTTGAATTTCCCCGCCCGGGTCAAGGCAATATAACCCTGCGCATTCACCCCGGCCGGGCAGGCAAGCCGACATGGAGCGCGACCCTCATTTTTGTCAATTGCTACCGCATTGGGAATCGCCTGGGCAAAAAGTTTGAACACCGCACCCCGCTGGGAAAGGGACTGATTATAGGTGTCCGGCACCTTGACCGGGCAGACCTTGGTGCAATCCATACAGCCCGTGCATTTATCCAAAATCACATATCTTGGCTTCCTTTTGATCCGGGCGGTAAAGTTGCCCGGCTCCCCGTCCAGACTCAAAATTTCCGCACAATTAATCAGCTCAATATTTGGGTGTCTGCCGGTGCCAACCAGTTTGGGTGCCAAAATGCACATTGAGCAGTCATTGGTCGGGAAGGTCTTGTCCAGCATCGCCATCACCCCGCCAATTGCCGGTGATGAATCCAAGAGATAGACCTTGAATCCGGACTCGGCCAGTTCCAGCGCGGACTGGATTCCGGCAATCCCGCCGCCCACAACCAGCACCGCACCAATTTTGCTATTTTCAGTTTCCGGTTTATGCATCCACCATCTCCATCAGCGCCTTCTTGACAAAGTTCTTCAGGTTTATTGCCCCAGCCGGACAGGAGACTGAACAGGCACCGCAACCCTCGCACATCACCGCCTGAACCATTGCCTTACCCTTCCTTTTATCCACCTTCACCGCCTCATAGGCGCAGGTCCGCTCGCAGTTTCCGCAGCCCACGCAAATCTCCTCGTCAACTTCGGCAATTACCGGCTCATGATAAAGTTCACTGGTACCAAACATTGCCAGCACCTTTGCCGCCGCACCTGATGCCTGTGCCACTGTTTCTGGAATGTCCTTTGGTCCCTGACCGCAGCCCGCAAGAAAAAAGCCCGCGGTCAAAGTTTCCACTGGGCGCAACTTCGGATGCGCCTCGGTCTGGAATCCATTAGCGTCAACAGCGATTTTCAATTTCCGGGCAAGTTCCACACCGCGCGGATTCGGCACAACTGCGGTCGCCAGCACCACCATATCCGCCTCAATTTCAATCTTCTTACCTGCCAGCGTGTCTGCGGCCCAGACTACCACCTTGTCGTTCCGCCGGAAAATCTTTGATACCTTACCCCGCAGGTATTTGACCCCTTCATCAGTTACCCGGCGGTAAAACTCCTCAAAACCCTTGCCCGGGGTGCGCACATCAATATAGCAGATTATTGCCTCGCCATCGTGCACACGGTGTTTGTACAAAAGGGCATGCTTTGCGGTATACATACAGCAAATCTTGGAACAGTATGGAACCCCCTGATTGGCATCCCTTGACCCCGCACACTGGACAAAAACCACCCGCTTCGGAACGCGCCCATCCGAGGGTCTTCTGACCTCACCGGCGAATGGACCGGATGCGGAAAGAATCCGCTCAAACCCCAACCCGTCAATCACATCCGGCACCTGACCAAACCCGTATGAACCCACCTTGGAGATGTCAAAAAGTTCATAGCCGGTTGCCAGGACAATTGCGCCCACCTCCTCATCCAAAAACCTCTCCTTATCCTCATATCTTATTGCCTGTGCCGGGCAGACCCGCGCACAGACACCGCATTTCTTGCCCTGCAACTGCCGGCAGTTTTTCGCATCAATCACCACCTTGTTCGGCACCGCCTGTGGGAAAAGCCGATAGATTGCCCGCCTCTTGGTCAGATTGCGGTCAAATCCCGAATCCACCCGCACCGGGCACTTCTCTAAACAGATGCCACAACCGGTGCAGGCATCAATATCCACATATCTTGGCTTCTGCCTTATTTTCACCCGGAAGTTGCCGATAAAACCCGAAACCTCAGCCACCTCGGCATAGGTGAGAAGTTTTATCTTAGGATGGTGACCCGCTTCAACAGTTTTTGGTGTCAGGATGCACTGCGAACAGTCAAGCGTAGGAAAGGTCTCGGACAACTGTGCCATATGCCCGCCAATTGACGGCTCCTTCTCCACCAGCACAACCTCATAACCCGCATTGGCTATATCCAATGCCGCCTGAATCCCGGCAATGCCCGCACCCACCACCAGTGCCCGCTTGAGCATTGGCACCTTGAGCCGTTCCAGCGCTTGGTCCTCCCGCACCTTGGCAACGATGGTCCGCACAATCCCTTCCGCCTTTTCGGTTGCCTCATCTCGGTCTGAGGTAACCCACGAACACTGCTCCCGGATATTGGCAATCTCGCACAAATAAGGATTCAGCCCCGCCTCGCTGGCTGCCTTACGGAACGTCGTCTCATGCAGACTCGGTGAACAGCACGCCACCACCACCCCGTCCAGTTTCTTCTCCTTGATTGTCTCCTTAATCAGTTTCTGCCCCGGGTCAGAACAGCAGTAAACATAGTCCAGTGCACTCACCACATCCGGAATGGCCTTTACCCTTGCCACCAGTTCCGGCACCTTCACCACACCGGCAATATTTATACCACAATGGCACACAAAAATACCGATACGCTTACGCATACTCACAGGAGTCCCTTTTCTTTCAGAAATGGCTTCGGATCCAATTTATTATCCTCAAAACCCAACTCATCTTCTCCCAGCCCCAGCGCCAGACCCAAGACTTGAGTAAAATACAAAATCGCCATTCTCTTATCAGCAGGTAACTTTGCTGACTGGGCACTCTCAAGATTGTATTGACACAAGGGGCAAGTGGTTACGACCGCTTCTGCGCCCCAGGTCTTGGCATTTTCAATTATCCGCATTGAACAGGCCTGCGCCACATCCCGGCGGTTAACAACTAAATAACCGCCACAGCACTCCGCCTTGAAATCAAACCGCACCGGTTCTGCACCCAGGGTTGCCATCAAATCATCCATCATTATTGGATTCTCCGGGTCATCAAACTGTAAAACCTCCTTCGGTCTGGTCATTAAACAGCCGTAATAGGATGCAACCTTCAACCCGTTCAAAGGCTTCTTCACCCGCTGCTTAATCTTCTCAAAACCAACCTCCTTCAGCACCTCAAGATAATGCATCACCCGCACATCCCGCTCATACCGCTCATCAACAAACTCTAAAATCCTCTTTCTCTCCTCCTCAAAACCGGTGGCATTCAGATGCCCGCCTGCCCGCTTCAGAACATTGTAACAGGCGGCACAAAGCGTGACCAGTTTCTCGCCCAACTGGCTCGCCTTTGCCAGATTCCGCACCGGACCAACCTGTGCTGCCAAGTCATCAATATTGGTGTTATAGATTGCCCCGCAGCAGTTCCAGGACGGCAGCTCCTCCAGTTCCACATCCAACAGCGCCGCGGCTTTGCGGGCACAGCGGTCAAGGTTTTTTGCCTTGGAATAAAGTGTGCACCCGGGGTAATATGGATACTTCATACTGAAAACTTCCGGAAACTGGCAATAAAGGCCTGTTGGGGAACATCCTGCAGGTCAGATTCACTCACCTTATCCGGGTCAACCTGACTCTTCTTTGTCCGGAGCACAATCGCCCGGCACGCCTCGGCAATCCGGGCATAATCAACATTCCTCGGACAGCGGGTCCCGCAAATCAGACAACTGGCACAGAGCCAAATCCCATCACTGGCAAGAAGTTCCTCGGCTAACCCGAGTTGCAAAAGCCTGACCCCCTTGCTCGGAGGCGGTTCCATCATCTCTCCAATCGGACAGCCTGCGCTGCAGCAGCCGCACTGATAACAATCCTGCAACCGCTGACCGCTTAACTCCTCAATACGGCGCACCAGGTCAGAATTTCCGGTTGAATTCATGATAAGAGTAAATAATAAATTACCCTGATACCAAGTCAAGAAATGAAATGAAGGGTCCGCAGGTGTTTTTCGGAACAGAACCTGGGCACATATCCTTAAATTTAGTCTGCAGGGCAAACCTTTAGGTTTACTTGAGGCCCGTAATTCTAAAATTTATCCACAAAATTAAGCATAATATCACTTAAAAAGTTTGTTACAGGGACGGTACATGGTAACCAGGGGATTGTTGGTTTGAGGTATATGAAGGAAGCATTAGTTAATGAGTTGAAAGGATTGATTAAGTCATGATTAATGCTTTACAAATAAGGGTTGAGAC
>Ga0272448_1000173_pt1 | contig 97089 bp, 75 predicted proteins | sample YNPCB0191_FD_202220 | JGI IMG/M metagenome (GOLD analysis project Ga0272448, IMG submission 202220) | Hot spring sediment microbial communities from Yellowstone National Park, WY, United States - YNP-CB-019-1 | ecosystem: Environmental > Aquatic > Thermal springs > Hot (42-90C) > Sediment... | reverse complement strand
ATTCCGGTTCGGATGAAAATAAGCCTAAGTCAGCTGGTGATTATCCCATCAAGCCGGTAAATTTCTGGGAAGTTAAGGTTACGGATGAATTCTGGGCGCCGCGGATGGAAACCAACCGTCTGGTGACCATTCCTTATCTTTTTAAAATGAACGAAGAAACCGGCAGAGTGGATAACTTCAGGATAGCGGCCGGGTTAAAAAAAGGTAAACATACGGGCAAAAGATACAATGATTCAGATGTTTTTAAAGCCATTGAAGCTGCGGCCTATAGCTTGAAGACCACCCCGGACCCTGAACTGAAAAAGAAAATTGATGAGCTGGTCTCCGTCATTGCCCGGGCCCAGGAACCTGACGGCTATCTTTATACGGCCAGGACGATTGACCCGAAGAACCCGGCCCCGGGAGCGGGCAAAGAACGCTGGTCAAACCTCAGGGTAAGTCATGAGCTCTACAACCTGGGTCATCTTTATGAAGCGGCCGTGGCTTATTACCAGGCTACCGGCGAAAAAAACCTGTTGGAGGTGGCCTTAAAAAGTGCCGACCTGCTGGTAAAAACTTTTGGGCCGGATAAACTTCATGCTTTTCCTGGCCATCAGGAAGTGGAACTGGGGCTGGTCAAGCTTTACCGGGTTACTGGCAATGAGAACTATTTAAAGCTGGCCAAATTTTTCCTTGATGAACGAGGCCATTACCACGGCGGAGAGGTTTATCCTAAAAGCTCACCTTTTTACATCTACAATTCAGAAGAGTACCTGCAGAATCACAAACCGGTTCTGGAGCAGACTGAAGCAGTCGGACATGCCGTCAGGGCTACCTACATGTACAATGCCATGCTGGATGTGGCGGCCCTGCTCGGGTTGCCTGAGTATGCCCAGGCCAGCAAAAGGCTGTGGGAAAATGTGGTGAGCAAGAAAATGTACCTGACCGGGGGTATTGGTTCTACCGGTGAGTACGAAGCCTTTGGTGCGGAGTATGAGCTTCCTAACCTCACAGCCTATGCCGAAACCTGCGCCTCGGTGGGCAATGCTTTCTGGAATCAGAGGCTGTTTCAACTGGAAGGGGACGGCCGTTACGTGGATGTGCTGGAAAGAATTATCTACAACGGCCTTCTTTCTGGTGTGGGGTTTACCGGCGATAAGTTTTTCTACCAAAATCCACTGGCTTCCCGGGGGAAGTACGAAAGGAGTAGCTGGTTTGAAGTAGCCTGCTGCCCGGCTAATGCCGCCCGTTTTCTGGCTACTTTTCCCGGATACATTTACGCCTATTCTGATGAGGAAGTGTTCGTTAATCTGTATGTAACTTCCACGGCTAATTTTGAGTATAAGGGAGCCAGGCTGGAAATCATCCAGGAAACCAAATATCCCTGGCTGGGCTCAGTCAAGTTAGGCGTTAACCCTTCGCGCGTGCGAGAATTTGCCTTGTGCCTGAGGATTCCAGGCTGGGCTCAGGGAAGGCCGGTGCCCAGTGACCTTTACCGCTACCTGGCACCGGGGGAAGGCAAGATTTCGGTCAGGGTCAACAGAAAAAACATCCCGGTGAAGGTTGACCGCGGGTACCTGAGGATTAAAAGAAAATGGAAAAGAGGAGATGTGGTGGAAATTCTTTTTCCGATGGACATAAAAAGGGTTTTAGCTCATGAAAAAGTGACGGAAAACCGAAACCGGGTGGCAGTTGAACGCGGCCCGATAGTTTTCTGTGCCGAAGGAATTGATAACGGCGGGACAGCCCTGAATTTAGCCCTACCTGATTCCAGCAGGTTACAACAGTGGTTCAGGAACGACCTGATGGGCGGAATTGGCGTGGTTACCGGAAGCGGACTGGTGGTTGATGAAAAAGGGAACGAAGTCCGGAAACAAAACCTTTTCCTGATACCCTACTATGCCTGGGCCAACCGCGGCGCCTGGGAGATGGCCGTCTGGCTGATAAGAAAGCCAGGCTGAAGATTTAGAGTCAATTTGCTAACAAATTAAAAAAAGCTGCAGGCCAGAACGAGTCGCAAGTTTCATCCCCCAGACATCCCGTTCGGTCCACGAATTAAATATGGTTATTTGAAGAATTCTTTTCTTTGATAATGGTCAGTCTTGAGCTGCTGGCTTAGCCTCGTACCCCGGCAAAATTAGAAAATTAATCTTATTTCTATTTTTTGGGATAGCCGACTGATTGGGCCAGCATGATGTGCTGTTCTGGCCGGAGCTTCATGGCTTTAGCCAGTTCTTCTCTGTTAATCATAGCCCGTACCACGGTGGCCAGTCCTTCAGAGGCGCAGAACAGGTAAACATTCTGAGAAATAAAGCCGGTATGGGCCGCGGAATAAAACCTTTTATCTTCATCTGTACCGCGAGGGATTCTGGCATAGTCGCCAACATAAATCAGGTTAACCGGCGCAATTTTTACAAAGTCCTGAGTTCCGGTCAGAGCCCGGATGTCCTGGTCTAGTACCTGAAGCAGGGCATGCTCTTTGGCCTCATACAGGAACAGCCCGTCAGCGGTGGCCACGTAAAGGTCAATGTTCTGCCAGTTAACCGCAGAGGGTACGGTCCTTTTGCCTGACTCAGGACGGTTTATACCGTAGGCTGCCCACAGAAGGTTGGAGAGCACCGGCAGCGGAAGTTTTTCCGGGCTGAATTCCCGGGAGCTCTGGCGGAGCTTGAGACACTGCATTAAAGGTTTCCCGCCTGAGAGGTCGGGCGCCGGCAATTTGATTACTTTACTTTCCTGAAGGCTGGCCAAAAGTGGAGAAGCGAAAACTAAACTGAATAACAAGGTTAGACTGACTAAGACCGAGCTAAGCTTCATCTTATCCTCCCCGGTAGTCTTTACTCTGGGCGGTATAAATTTTATTAAAAAGGCCTTGGTTTGACAAACTATAAAATTCGCGAATTTGTTCTTAACCGGGCTGGTTTTGACAAATAAATTCTCGTATGCTATTAGAGTGTTTCAAGTAAAATTCAGTGGGGAAGAGACATGGCTACAGCCGTAGAAAAATGGGTGGAAAAACAGGCTGAACTTCTTCAGCCTAAAAACATTTACTGGTGTGATGGCTCGGAAGGCGAAGCCAGACGCATCATTGAGATGGGGATGCGGGAGGAAAAGATTGAACAGCACGACATTTTCCTGGAGCTCAACCAGACGCTCTGGCCCAAAGCTTACCTTCATCGCAGTCACCCCACTGATGTGGCCAGGACAGAACATCTGACTTACGTTTGCCATTCTGACCGGGAAACCACTGGTCCAAACAATAACTGGATGGCACCAGAGGAGGCTAAAAAGCTCCTGACCAAACTCTCCCGCGGGGCGATGCGTGGTCGGACGATGTATGTCCTGCCCTACATGATGGGTCATCCAGATTCGCCTTATGCTAAAGCCTGCGTCCAGATTACCGACGTCTCTTACGTGGCCGTGAGTATGAGAATAATGACCAGACTGGGCAAAAAAATTCTGGAAAAAATTGGCAACTCCGAAAATTTTGTTAAGGGCATTCATACTGTGGGCGACTTTGACCCCAACAAACGTTACATCATGCATTTTCCGGAAGAAAACCTGGTCTGGAGCATCGGCTCAGGTTACGGTGGAAACGCCCTGCTGGGTAAGAAATGCTTTTCCCTGCGTATTGCTTCCTGGCTTGGCCGGAAATACGGCTGGCTGGCTGAGCACATGATGATTATCGGAGTGGAGGATATCCACGGAAATGTAACTTATATTGCCGGCGCTTTTCCCTCCGCTTGCGGGAAAACTAATTTTGCCATGATGGAATCAGCTTTGCCGGAGTATCGGGTGTGGACCATCGGCGATGATATTGCCTGGTTGAACATAGGACCGGACGGACGTTTGTATGCCATAAACCCGGAGTCAGGGTTTTTCGGCGTGGCCCCGGGGACTTCTATGAAGACTAACCCCAACATGATCCGGACCCTGCACAACTCTAAGTTTTATCCGACGCTTTTTACCAACGTCGGGCTGGACCTGGATACTATGTCTCCGTGGTGGGAAGGGCTGGATGGCCCGATACCGGAAAACATGGTAGACTGGCAGGGGCGGCCGTGGAAGCCCGGCCAGGGCACACCGGCGGCTCACCCGAATTCCCGCTTCACGGTTTCCATTTACAATTGCCCGACTTTATCCAAAGAATATGACAACCCCATGGGAGTGCCCATTTCCGCTATTTTGTTTGGTGGCCGGCGCAGTCGTTTGATACCTCTGGTAACAGAAGCCTTCAGCTGGGAGCACGGGGTGTTCATGGGAGCCAGGATGGGGTCAGAAACGACCGCGGCCGCGGCCGGGAAAGTTGGTGTTCTCAGGCGCGACCCCATGGCTATGTTGCCCTTCTGCGGTTACAACATGGGCGATTATTTCCGGCACTGGATTAACATGGGACGGCTGATGAGCCAGCCGCCGCGAATTTATTCCATAAACGCTTTCCGTCGCAACGAACGGGGAGAATTTCTCTGGCCCGGCTTTGGTGAAAACATCAGGATACTCAAATGGATTATTGAGCGCGTAAACGGAAGAGCAGGAGCTAAGGAAACGCCGCTTGGTCTGGTGCCGGATAAAAAAGACCTGGACCTGACGGGGCTGAATATTCCAGAAGAGAATTTGGACGAACTCTTCAGCATAGAGCCGGCAGAATGGGAAACAGAGCTGAAAGAAATCAAGGATTTCCTGAATAAATTTGGACGGCATACTCCTTATGAAATCTGGCAGGAATATGACCGCCTGAAAAAGGGGCTGGGGTATTAAGGCAGGTGCTTCTAAGGGAAAGATAAGGCTTCGGGTGAGTCTTGCTTTTAATATCTGATTGAAAATAAAAAATTTTCTAAAATATATTGTATTTTTCCCGGCAATTTGGTATGAAATTTTCTTAGAAATCAGGTAAGAGGGCAAACCATCGTTACCATAAAAGATATCGCCAGGAAAGCCAGAGTTTCCATCGGAACGGTAGACCGCGTTCTGCATAAACGCGGTCGGGTACACCCCGAGACTGAAAAAAGAGTCCAGGAGGCCATTAAGAAACTTAATTATCGGACAAATATTTTTGCCAAAAACCTGAAATTAAGAAAGACTTTTTGCTTCGGGGTCCTGATGCCCAGACCACAGCAGGACAGCGGTTACTGGGCTTTGCCTTTAAGGGGCATAGAAAGAGCCCAGCAGGAACTGGCTTCCCATCGGGTTCAGGTCAGCTATTTCTTCTTTGACCGGTACCAGGAAAAATCAGTGGCTCTGGCCGGCCAGAAAATTAAGAAGGAAGACCTGGATGGTTTGTTAGCCGCACCTGTCCTGCCCAAGAGCTTTGGAGACCTGATGCAGGAATTGCCAGAAGACCTCCCTCTGGTGTTTTTTGATTCTCACCTGCCGGGGTTAAAGCCGCTGGCCTACATCGGCCAGGATGCTCTGCAGAGCGGTATTCTGGCCTCGCAGTTGATGAAAAAATCCAGGCTTCCATCCCCGGGTAAAGTCCTGGTGGTCAAAGTCCTGCCCGAGGATTATCACATTGCCGAAAGAATTGACGGGTTTGTCAAAGGGATTGATGGACAATCCGGGTTAGGGATAGTTATGGTGGAAATAGATGGCCGCTGGTCAGCCAAGAAAACCAGAAAATTCCTGGATGATGTTTACCGCCATAACCAGGACCTGGCCGGTATTTTTGTCACAAACGCCATGACGCATAAAGTGGCGGACTGGTGGGAAAGTTACGCTGGCCAGAAAAAGTTAGTGTTAATCGGCTATGACCCGATTCCGCAGAATGTCAAATTCTTAAAAAGTGGGATCATTGATTTTTTAATCAGCCAGCAATCCGAACGTCAGGGTTATGAAGGTATATATGCCCTTTTCAGAAAAGTGGTCATGGGTGAAGAGGTCAGGGGAAAAATAATGATGCAGATTGATATTATCATGGCGGAAAATGTTGATTATTATAATAGCTAAGGCCATTTCAGATGGGAGAAATAAAAATGAATGATAAACCGGTTCTGAACGTAAAGTCATTGAAAGAACAGGTGTATGATTTTCTCAGGGAGCAGATGCGTCGGGGAGAGATATTGCCTGGCTCGGTTATTGACATGGAGGAAACTTCTCGGAAGCTGGGAGTCAGCCGCACGCCCTTGCGCGATGCTCTGCTCCAGCTGGAAAGCGAAGATTTTGTCACTATTTTGCCACGACGAAAAGTGGTCGTGAACCAGCTGACAGCCCAGGATATTAAAAATTATTATGAAATTATAGGCGCCCTGGAAAGTATGGCCATTATCAAAGCCATGGCCGTTATGGGCCAGAAGGAAATTGAGTACATGGAACAGATGAACCGGGAAATGAAGCAGGCTATTGAGGCTGATGATTTCGACCTTTACTACGAAAAGAACCTCAATTTCCACAATACCTACCTCAACCTGTGCGGCAATGAAAAGTTGATGAGGATTGTCAACAACCTGAAGAAAAGACTGTATGATTTTCCGCGGCCAGAAGGCTTCGTTAAAGAGTGGGAAGAAGCTTCAATAGAAGAACATGCCCGGCTGATTGAGTACCTTAGAGAAGGAAACAAAGAAGAAGCGGCCAGGTTTATCAGGGATGTGCACTGGTCATATGCTGTGCAGGAAAAATACATCGTCAAGTATTACAGACACATAGCTGCGCGGTGATGGTAGCAGCCGGCGGGAAAAGGCGGCTTTCGCCAATCTATTTTTTGAAGATAAAAAAGCCGGCCAGGACGATAAAGAAGAATCCCACCAAATAATTCCAGCGAAATTCTTCTTTGAGATAAAGAATGGAAAAAACCGAAAAAATGGTCAGGGTAATTATTTCCTGGATAGTTTTGAGCTGGGCCGCATTAAGCTTGCCGTAGCCAAGCCGGTTAGCCGGCACCTGGAAGCAGTATTCCAGCAAGGCAATCATCCAGCTAAAAATTATGGCTTTAGCCAGGGGTAAATTTTTGTATTTTAGATGACCATACCAGGCAAAAGTCATGAAGACGTTGGAGACGATTAGCAGCAAAACTGTTATCCAGGGCATTTTTCAGTGGCCTTAGTCCCGATTTTTAGCCTTATATCATAGACCCAAATTTCAGGTTGTCAAGGTACGGAGACTGGATTTTTGAAAACAGAGAGGGAAGGGCAAAAGGGGTTAGAAAGCAAAACAGTCTGTCTAGACTTCAAAATTTTAAATTAAACTTTTCCCTGGAAAGGCTAGCCAGGTGGTGGACTTCATAAATTCCAGCGGTAAGTTATCTTCAGCAGGAAAACATTATCACCCGGCGCGGTAAACAGGTTTCCCAGGTCCCTGCCCAGAGAAAAGTCACCAGGGTTGGAATAATCAGCCCGGTTCTGGGTCCAGACCAGGTAGAGCAAAGAGCCCAGGCGGTATTCCCAGCGCAGGACAATAGTTCCTCTGAGCGATTTGTAGTTAAAATCCGGGTTGTAGATGGAAAAGGAGCTGGCCGGGCCGTTTCCGTCGGGGTCTATGAGATAGAGGCCATCCTGGTATGTTATGGTAGAGGGAGATTCCCCGAAAACCAGATAATCATAAGTTCTTGGTCGGTTCAGTTGCTTGAACCGGTCATACTTGCCCACGGCTAAATAAGGCTGGAGATAAACCTGCAGGCTCAAGCGTGGCGTGAAAATCCAGTTCAGCCGGAATTCGGTGGCCAAAAGCGTTTGGTCCAGCCGGCCGAAGATGTACCTGCGACCGAAGGTTTCCGTCATCAAGGGGTCAGCGACCGAGGTCAGCCACTGGGTTTCGTTGAGGTCGTGTCCTACCGATGGTCCCAGGCTCAGGTTAAAATTGGGAGCTGGTTTCCACCTGAGTCCCAGAGAAACATTCCAGCCCTTCTGTTTATCGCGGGTGTGACTGAGGTCCACAGTATTATAAAAAACAAATTTTTTTCGGGAATCCGAATCCACTTCAAAACTCAAGGTGTAGCCTTCAGGGATGAGTGCTAGTGGGCCGCCTCTGGTCAGGGTGTTGCTGTAAGAGGTGGGATAATAAATCATCATGCCGTTAACTGACCACCAGTTCTTGAACACCCCCTGTAAGTTTAGAAGCCATCCCTCGTATATTTTGTTCCAGCCAAAATCACGGCTTTGCTCCAGGCCGCCGACCAGGAGCGACTGACGAAAAAGGCGGCCGGGTTTGGTCCACTGGTAGCCTAAGAGAGTCTGAAAATTGATTTTGTCGGAAGTGGTTCGCTGGTAGCCAGCGTCATTGGGGTCAAACCCGGGCGAAAGGGCTCCAGCGGAAATGAGCACGATGGTGTGGCCCTGTTGCTTGGCCAGGCTCAGACGGGAAGCCCAGCCGCTCAGGGTGGTCGCTTCCGGGTCCAGGCTCACGTGGGTAACATCCGGTCTCTGGAAGTAGTGAAGAGAAGAACGTTGCAGACGGTAGATAGCTGCTTCGCTGCCCTTGATGAGAGTGCCGCCAGCCCAGCCACCCAGGACCCAGTTTCTTTTTTTATCCAGAAAGCTCCAGCCATCCATGGCCAGGGAGAAAGCCTCATCGGGCAGAAGGCTGGCCAGATTTTCTTCTCTCATGTCCCGCAGGACCGAAGTGAACATGAAGCCAATGCCTTGCTGGCCCCGGTTAAATTCTTTTTGGGCCCTAAAGATGCCAAAGTAAGTTAAAGGGGCCACTTCATCTTTATAACGGGTTCCATAATCGTCAACGGTGGCGTATTCCCTGGCGGTCACGGCGTTAATCACGCCGATATTCCAGCCAGCACCCAGTTTGCCGGTTAATTTAAAAGCCCCTATGATGGTGGAGCGGTCGGGAATATCAGCATAACCTTCATGAACCGGGTATCCCTGGGGTGCTCTTCCTATTCTCCGGCTGTAGAACAGGCTCGGGTTGGGCCAGTTCAGGTTGGCGTTAATGTAAATGCCACCCCGACCAAAATTGTTGAAGATGGAAGAGCCTTCAATGAAAAAGGGCCTTTTTTCTTCGTAATAGGTTTCAAAAGCGGTCAGGTTAATGACAGCCGGGTCAACTTCAACCTGACCAAAATCGGGGTTAACGGTCAGGTCCAGGTTCAGGTTGCTCTTGAGACCGGCCTTGAGGTCAAAACCAACGTTTCCCCGGTAGCGGTGCCCGGTTTCAAAAGGGTTGCCTGGTTCCTCGGGGCGAAACTGAGCCTGTCCTACTGAATAAGGAAATATTTCCACGCGGCGCCCCGGGTTTATGTTTTCCAGGCCTTGCAGCAGGGCAAACCTGGAGACAAAAGCATTGTCTTCCTTGGGTACCCAGGCAAAAGAAACTTTTTCATTTTTTCTCTTGATGATACGTTGAAAATTAACTCCCCAGACGTATTTTTCTTTTTTAGGGAAGCGAAGCTGGTTAAAAGGAATCTTTATTTCTACAGTCCAGCCTTTATCATTAATCTGAGTTCTGGCCTCCCAGATGCCATCCCAGTTCTTATCTTCGCTAATGTCGTTATACAGGGCTTTATCAATCATCGAACCGGATGGGTTAACCCAGAAGGAATAGCCACTGCGGCGGTCAAGGTAGGGGTCGACATGGAAGATAAACCAGTCAGAATCAACCAGATAATCCCGGCGTCCGAGCTGGCTGATGATCTTCTCCGGCTCGTGGTCAAAACAGAATGCCCCCACGTAAAGGTTACTTTTGTCATAGGCGACCCAGACCCAGGTCTTTTCCGAGGCCGGACTGCCATCCAGAGGGTCAGTCTGGATAAAATCTTCCACGGGCTGGTTCTTGTACACCTCTTCGTCCAGACGGCCATCAAGATTTATAGGTTGAGCCAGGCGGTAAGCCGTCACTGTTTTGTTTTCCTGGGCCTTTTTTAAGGCCTCTTTGTCCGCAGTAGCTTGTGGAGATGGAGCGGCAGACAAGGCTAAAGAGGAGATAAACCAGAAGACAGGTAAAATTAATAAAAGCTTAAGCCCAAACTTTTTTTCCCCCATCTTTATTCCCTTCAAAGTTTTTTTTATTATTTAGTCGGCAAAGATGGTAGTTTTATGAAAATTTTCATAAAAAAAGCCGCCGGGCTTTTGACCCGGTCGGCTTTTTATTTTATCAATTTTAAAATTGTTTGTAACTATTATTTTATCGGGTTTCCATCAGCGTCAAGATAGGCAATTTTCCCCAGTCCGAGTTCCGTTAGAGATTTTTCAATCTTGGCTTTGTCTCCGACCACTACCCAGACCAGGCTTTCAGGATGGAGAACCTTTTTAGCTGCTCGGCTCAAATCTTCCATCTTCAGCTGGGCTATCTTCTGCGGGTACTTTTGAAAATAATCATCGGGCAGGTTGAAGTTAACCATTTCGACCAGTGAACCGGCAATGGCCGACATCGTCTCCCACTGTCCCGGTAGTTTATTTATCTCGCTGTTTCTGGCATTCAGGTATTCTTCTTGAGTAATTGGCTTCTGGCCCAGGATTCCGTTGATTTCTCCTAACAGTTCCTGAATAGTTTCTTTGGTCTTGTCTTGCTGGACTGGGGCGACCATGAGGAAGGGGCTCTGTCCACGGGAGGTAATGTAAGCAGAAAAAACACCATAACTCCAGTGCTTGTTTTCTCTGATATTCATGTTTATGCGGGAAACAAAATCGCCGCCAAAAATCTGGTTCATCAGCTCAACGGCCAGCCGGTCGGGGTCAGAAGCGGGAGGTGCGGGCAGAGCGGCCAGGATCATGGATTGGGGTGAGCCCGGTTTGTCTATGACATAAACAGCGGGCTGGCTGCGCAGGGGAACCGGCATGATGTTCTTTTGAGGAATGTCCCCGGGTTTCCAGGAAGAAAATATTTTTTCCAGTTTCGGCTTGATTTCAGGGAGGCTAATATCTCCGACTACAATTAAAGTGCTGTGATTGGGCTTGAACCAGCTCTGGTGGAATTTGACCAAGTCTTCTCTTGTAATTCTGGCCACGGTGTTTTCATAGCCACTGCCGGTGAAGGGCAGTCCATAGGCATGGTTTTCTCCAAAGACTAACTTCGGTAAAACCCTGAGGGCCATGGTGATGGGAGAAAACTTTTCCTGCTGGATTCTGGCCAGCTGTATTTTTTTAACCCGGTCAAAATCTTTTTCCGGAAAGGTTGGGTTTAAAATCACGTCAGCGTAGATATCAAGAGCCTGGTCGAGTTTTTCTTTGAGCGTTCCCAGGGTTACCAGAGAGTAGTCCAGCGAGGAGCCAGCACTGAGGTTAGCTCCCAGTAAGGCCAGCTCTTCGCTAATTTCCAGCGAGCTCCGGCGAGCCGTGCCTTCGTCCAGCATCTGCAGGGCGAGTGAGGCGGTGCCGGGCAGGGCAAACTGGTCGGCCGCATAACCAGCATCCACCACCAGAGCGAAGTTCACGTAGGGAATGGTATGCCTTTCGGCCAGGATGATTTTCAGACCGTTACTCAAGGTGGCTTTTTGAACCTGTGGAAACCTGGCCATTGGAGCCAGCTGTGGTTCTGGCATCTTGCTTCGGTCCACTTCACTTTTAACCGTGGTTAACTGGGGATAAGGCCGAATTTCCAGCACATAAACTCCGTCAGAAAGCCAGCGGTTGCTCACTTCTTTAACATCCTGGATGGTTGCTTCTCTGATAACTTTCAGGTTTTCTTTGTAATAATCTGGTCGTCCGGTGAAGGTCTCCGACCGGGCCAGAAGGTCACACTTTCCAGAAAATCCGCCGACTTTTTCCAGGCCCTGGATGAAATTTGACAGGTAGGTGGCTCTGACCCTTTCCAGTTCTTTGGCCTGAGGCCCTTCTTTGAGAAACCTGGCCAGCTCTTCTCTTATGGCTTTTTCCACTCGGGACACTTCCACTCCGGGCTTAACATCAGCCATGATGAAGAAAAGGCCGGCAATTTCTCTCAGGTCGGCAAAAGCAGAAACCGAAGAAACAATCTGCTCATCGTATACCAGGCGTTTGTACAGGCGGGAATTCTTGTCTCCGCCAAGAATAGCCGCCGCCAGTTCAAGCTGATTTCCTTCCACACTTCCCCATTGGGGTATGTTCCAGGCCAGGTAAAGCCTGGGTTGGGAAACCCGGTCCTGAGCTACCTGTCGGGTTTCACCGCTTCTTTTGGTTATCCAGGTGGCATACCGGGCAATCGGTGGCGAAGGCGGAATATCACCAAAATATTTCTTAACTTTTTCCAGGACTTCTTTTGGGTTTATGTCGCCAGCTATGACCACCACTGCATTGTTGGGACCGTAATAGGTGGAGAACCAATCGTGCACATCCTGCAGGGTGGCATGATCCAGGTCTTCAATGGAACCACCCACTGTCCAGGAGTAAGGATGGCCGGCTGGGAAAAGGGCTTTGGCCATCAGTTCCTCAGCTACAGCATAAGGTTCGTTGGCGTACTGCCTTAATTCGTTCTGCACTACCCCGCGTTGCTCATCAAGTTTAGCCTGGTCGATAGCGGCTTTGAGATGGCCCATGCGGTCAGATTCCAGCCAGAGCACCAGGTCCAGGGCTGAGACCGGGACGGTTTCAAAATAGTTGGTGCGGTCCTCGTTGGTGGTGCCGTTCAGGTCGGTGGCGCCGATTTTTTGCAGCGGCTTGAAGAAGTCATCGTTGTAATGTTCGCTGCCGTTGAACATCAGGTGCTCAAAAAGATGAGCAAAACCGGTTTTGCCCGGTTTTTCATTTTTGGAGCCCACGTGATACCAGACGTTGAAAGCGACGATGGGGGCCTTGTGGTCTTCATGCAGTATAACGGTCAGGCCGTTGGGCAGAACACGCTTTTCAAAGGTAATGTCTACCACTTCTTTTGCTTGAGCTAATAGATAGGTGTTAGAAGAAAGCAGGCCCAGCAGAAAAAAGGCTGAGAACAAAAAAATCATCCAGGAGAAACGTTTCGGGGAAAATTTCATAGAAAACCTCCTTTTAAATTAATACGCATCAGGGGCTAAAAAGTTCAAAAACCGAGAGGTTCGGCAAATCATAAAAAAACCTGGTTTTCTTCATTTCGTTTTTGTCCCCCTGATTATTTTAACCTTTTTATAATCTTTCAGGAAACAAGCCGCTGCCCCAGTTCAAAAGCTTCTTTCAAGGCTTTTCGGTCGGCTTTGACGGCATCTTTCTCCGGAGTGCTGGCATAAACGAACCCCATGATTTGCGCCCCTAAGTAATTGAACATATCCTGGTAGGCACGCAGGGCGTTTACACCGCCGGAGCTAAAAACATCCACGTCAGCGTAAGTCAGGATAACGCCCACTTTTTTGTTCTTAAAACAGGCATATTCATCGGCCCCCAGGGCATACCAGCGGTCAATGAACAGCTTCACCTGAGAGTTGATGGTAAACCAGTAGACCGGATGGGCCAGGAGAAAAGGGGTCGGCTGGAGAAGGAGAGGATAAAGCTTTTGCATATCATCCTGCTGAAAGCATGAACCAGGGCCACGGCGCCGGCAGCGGTCGCAGGCCTGGCAGGGTCTTAGGTTCAGCTGGGCCAGGTTGATGAATTCCACCTGAGCCCCGGCTGCCAGAGCTCCACGGCCGGCTTCTCTGGCCAGCTGGGCACTGTGGCTCTGTTTTCTCGGACTTCCGGTAAAGATGATTAGTTTCTTTTGGGGTTGAGGGTTTTCTTTTCTGGTCATGTTGTCAACCTTCCCTTTTGTCGGCTTTTCTTTTTTTTATGATAGTAAAAAAGGCGATGCCAATCCAGACCGAGTTTACGCCCACGGAAGGCAGAGCGCCGAAATGGTAAGCGTTCAAAAGCAGGAAAAAACTTCCGGCCAGGTTCAGCAGCTGGTAAAGGAGTGAATCTCCGGCCAGTTTCCTACTGGAGACAAGAATATAGGCCAGAAGCAATAATAAAGCACCGCTCCAGCCAGCCACGTTAATCAAAAAATCGGCTTTCATCGGAAACTCCACGGAAAGATGTAGAAAGAAAATTATACAGGAAAACAGCTTTAAAAAAATGTCCGCTGAAAAAAATTAGAAAACAGGGCTGACCCATGAGCAATAATTTCCGGAAATTTCGTCTTTACAGTAGAACCAAAAGGAGGTCAAAGATGATGGAGCGAAATAACAGCGAGAACAAAAAAGAAAAACTTTCTGTGGAAGAGTTTGTCTGTCTGGCCATTAAAACTCTGCGGATGGGTGATTTTAAGGGGATTCACTCTGTCTACAGCGGTTTTAACGAAGCCTTCAAGAAGTATTTTGGCCAGGACCCGGTTCAGGCCACTAACAGGCTGGCGGAGCAGAAGAAAATAGAAATCAGGCCCATTAAAGGCGGTGTGCTACTTTATCTGCCGGGAGAGGCGCCCGTTCAGTCCCGAGGCGATGAAGCGTTAAAAAAGATGGGACTGACCAATTCAGTGGCCAACAACAGCCGGAGCTAAAAACAAAATTCAGGTCTGCTGGTTTTGAGAATCAGAGAATGATTTCAACTTGTCGCGGAGAGTTGACTCCGCCAGTTTGCGCAGGGCTTTGGTTTCAATCTGGCGCACACGTTCTCTTGTGACTTTGAGTTTCTGGCCGATTTCTTCCAGAGTGTGCTCCTGGCCATCACCGATACCAAAGCGCATTTTGATCACGGTGGCTTCTCTTTCGGTCAGAGTGTTCAGAGCTTTGGTTATCTGCTCTTTCAGGTTGGCTCTGATGACAATATCAGCCGGGGAAGGATTGTAAACATCCTGGACAAAATCTCGCAGGAAGCTCTCTTCATCATCCCCGATGGGTGAATCAAGGGAGAGGAGTTCCTGGCTGTCTTGGAGTATCTTGGTCACCTTCTGCACCGGCATTTTTACTGCTTCGGCAATTTCCTGGACGGTGGGCTCACGACCGGTTTTTTGCACCAGCTCCTGGTGAATTTTTTTCAGCCGGTTGATGGTTTCGACCATGTGCACCGGGATGCGGATGGTACGGGCCTGGTCCGCAATGGCCCGGGTGATGGACTGCTTAATCCACCAGGTGGCGTAGGTGGAAAATTTAAAGCCGCGGTGATAATCAAATTTCTGCACGGCTCTCATCAGGCCCAGGTTGCCTTCCTGAATCAGGTCAGAAAGACTCAGCCCGCGATTGATGTAGTTTTTGGCAATGGAGACCACCAGCCGCAGGTTAGCTTCTATCAGCTTGTTTTCGGCGTGTTTCTGGATTTTTTCACCCCGGCTGACATCCCGGAGTACCCGGCGAAGTTCCTCAGCGGGCAGGCCGGTTTCCTGGCGGTAAATCTTTTCCTCAGCCTGGAGTTTTTTCAGCCTTTGTTTCAGCGTCTCTACGTTTGCCTGGTTCTTGGATTTAGCGAGGGCCAGTTGTAAATCTTCTTTTTTCTCTTCAATTTCGTTCATGATGTAGAGGATCTCTCGTAGCCGGTTTATGGTGCTGGCCATTTTTTCAGGTGACAGATGCAGCTCTTCCAGAATCCTGTACATCTGGATGATTAACCGGCCGCGGGCCCAGGCATTTTTAGCCGTTGGTTTCAGAGCATTAAATTTGGTGGCTAACTGGTAGAATTTATCCAGCGTCTGTTTGATTTCCTTAACTTTCTTAAGGGCCGCATCGTCCTCAAAATCTTCGGTTTCATCAAAAAAGCGCAGGAATCTTTCTGGCTCACTTTCAGCCATTTGCCGAAGGGAAACAATATCTTGAATGGCCAGCCTGGTTTTGAGCAGAGCCCGGAGCTGAATTTTCTTTCCCCGCTCCATCTGGCGAGCCAGGTCTATTTCGTCTTGCTGGGAAAGAAGGGAAATCTTACCCATTTCCCGGAAGTAAATCTTTATGGGGTCATGGTCAGATTCCAGAACCTCAGTGGTAGCAACTCCCTCGGCTTTGGCCGTTTTGGGTAATATATCTTGTAGTTCGAAATTTTCAAAATCATCCGATAAACTTTTCATCTGGTTAGATACCGCCAGTTCTGTTTCCAGTGCCTTGCCCAAGAGGATGGGGTCAAGAGTCTGTTCGAAAAGTTCTTGAGAGATAGTCTGCTCCGGTGTCATAAATTCAGTCTGCGCTTTAGAAGTTTTATTTTTCTCTGTCCTCTTTTTAGAGGTAGTCTTTTCTTTTTTTGCCTTTTTCTTCATGGGACCCCTCTATTTCTCGACCTTTAGACCAGCTAAAGGAGAGATGTCTCACTCTTCAGAAATTCCTTATTATAAATAAGGCAGGCACGCCGCTTTGTCAAGTTGTTTTTATGAATCTAAAGCTTGAAGGATCGGGTTTATTAATATAATATAAATAACTGGAGAGATGATGAAGAAAAGCGCATTTTTATTAGCTATCTTGCTTATTTTAGCCTTATCTTTTTCTTTTTTGGCCTCTTTTTCTTATTCTCAAACGAGGCTTGACAAAAAGACCACCCAAGCATTGATCAAGAAACTTCCCGAAAAATACCGACGCTGGCTGGAAGAAGAGGTGGTCTACATAATCTCTCAGAAAGAGAAAGAAGTCTTTCTGAGCCTGGAAAACGACCGCCAGCGTGACATGTTCATAGAAGCCTTCTGGAAACAGCGCGACCCCAACCCCAACACACCCGAAAATGAGTTTAAAGAAGAGCACTATCGTCGGATCAAGTATGCCAATGAGCACTTTGGCAAAGAATCGCCGGAGCCAGGCTGGAAAACAGATATGGGCCGAATTTATATCATACTGGGGGAGCCAAAATATACTGAAAAATATGAAAACCTCTACGACCTCTACCCCACTATCATCTGGTTTTATGAGGGAATGGCGGAGTATGGGCTGCCAAATGCCTTTAATGTAGTATTTTACAAGCCAGACAATACTAATGAATACAAGCTTTATTCTCCCATCAAAGACGGGCCGCAGAAATTAATGCCCCATTACTCAGGTGATATGACAGACTACGCTCAAGCCTTCCAGGCTCTGTCCCAGATAGAGCCCAACGTGGCAGATGTCTCTTTAAGCCTCATTGAGGGTGAACCAGTCTATGATTTAAAACCTACTATTTCTTCCGATGTCTTACTCAATCAAAAGATACCCAATGCTCCGATTTTTAAAGTTAAAGATACTTATGCCGAAAAGTTATTGAAATATAAAGACATAATAGAAGTGGAATATTCGGCTAATTACATTGACAATGATGCTCTGGTCAGCGTCTACCAGTCACCTTCTGGTGTTCATTATGTTCATTACCTGATAGAACCTAAAAAGCTTTCGCTGGAAAGGAACGGTGATAATTTTCAGACCACCATCGTGGTCAACGGCATTGTCACTGATATGAATACTAACCGGCAGGTCTATCAGTTTGACCGCCGGATTCCTCTGAACTTAAGCAGCGAACAGGTTGAGCGGATTAAAGACCGGCTGATGAGTTTCCAGGATGTTTTTCCGCTCATTCCCGGGTACTACCGGTTGAGCATTCTGCTAAAAAACTTTGTCTCCAAAGAGTTTACTTCCTTGGAAACAACCCTGAACATCCCGGAAAAAGGGTTGCAAATGAGCCCCCTTGGCCTGGCCAACAGGCTGACCCGCAGTTCACAGTACCGCGGTTTGAACAAAGCTTTTCTCCTGGATGATTGGCAGTTTGTTTTATCCCCCAGGAATGATTTTGTGGCTGGCGATAATCTCTATGTTTTCTTCCAAATCTGGGGGATGCCCGAAAACTTAAGGCTCAACGGGACCTTGAATTATGAAATAAGTAAAGAAAGCGGAGAAATAGTTAAATCTTTTTCCAGGAAAATCTCCGACTACCAGGGTCAGAGGGTTTTTTATGAACAGATTAGCCTGGAAAACTGGGTGCCAGCCAATTACCAAATAAAAGTGAGCCTGGTGGACGGGCAGGGTAATGTGCTGGGAGCGCAGAAAGCTAATTTCTTCATCAGCCATCTGGGCACCATCTCCAGGTCCTGGGTTATGACCCAGCCCCTTGATGGAGATGCTTCAGCCAGTGTCCAGCATGCCCTCGGTTTACAATACTGGAATAAAGAAGCCTACGAAAAGGCCGAAAAGCTGCTGGAGTCAGCTTTTCGTAAAGAACCAGACAATGCTCTTTATGCCCTGGATTATTGCCGTTTACTTTTAAAAAATAATAAATTGCCGGAAGTTCTGCAGGTGGCCGGCCCCTTTATTGAGAAGCAACAGAATTATGATTTCTTGGAACCAGCTGGTGAGGCCCTGGAGGGACTGGGCCGCTATCAAGAAGCCATTGATTATTACAAAAAATATCTGAGCCATTTTGGCACCAACATCAAGATTTTAAATTCCATCGGAGAATGCTACCTTAAACTCGGTAATGTAGAAGAAGCCCTTTATGCCTGGGAAAGGTCTTTACAAATAGAGCCTAATCAAGAGAAAATAAAAGAGAAGGTCAAGTCCTTAAAAGAGAAAAAGAAGTGAACAATCCTCTGTCTGGGAAAGTTAAAAATTCACCCGAGCGAGGATTTGGAATAACAGGGAGGTTTATTATGCGCAATAATAGGCAGGTTTTCAGGCACTTAATTTTACTGGTGACCGTGCTGTTTTTGGCTCAGAGTCTGGCCCTGGCTCAGGCTGGCCGAGGGGTTGGACGTCTGGGCGGCGTGGTCCTGGATGAAAAAGACAACCCCATCCCGGGAGCTAAGGTAGTTATTACTTATCTTCAGGACGTTGGTGGGGGGCTTAAACTTGACACCACGACCAATAAAAAAGGTGAGTGGTCGTTTATTGGTCTGGGGTCAGGGAAATGGTCTCTCATGGTGACGGCTGAAGGGTACTCACCTTACAACCAGGAAGTAACGGTCAGTCAGCTGGAAAAAAACCCTAAAGTAACCATTAAATTAAAAAAGGCCTCTGGTGGTACTTCCATCATTCAGGATGAAGCCTCTCTGGAGCTTCTGGACCAGGGCAATCAATTTTTTAAAGATGGCAAATATGATACAGCTCTGGCCATGTACCAGCAGTTCTACGAGAAGAACCCGGCGGCCTATCAGATTTTGCTGAACATCGGTGACTGTTATAGGGAAAAAGGCGAGTTTGATAAAGCCATGGAAAATTACAACAAGGTTCTGGAACTGGCTAAGAGTGATAATGTCATGGGTGTGACCATGACGGCCAAAACTCTGGCTGCTATAGGTCTAATTTACCTGAAACAAAATAACCTGGAAGAAGCGACCAAGTATTTTAAGCAGTCAGTAGATACCGCTCCACAGGATGAAGTGGTGGCCTTTAACGTGGGCGAGGTTTTCTTTACCAACCAACAGTTAGATGAAGCGCAGAAATATTTTGAGCTGGCTTCCAGAATTAAGCCTGATTGGCCTGAGCCCTACTTAAAGCTTGGGTACGTTTTTCTGAACAAAAATGATATTCCCAAAGCCATAGAAAATTTTGAGAAGTTTTTAAAAGTAGAGCCCCAGGATTCACCTCGTGTGGCCATGGTGCAGCAAATTCTCCAGGCTATAAAAAAGTAAATTTAACTTTTTAAGCAGAAACCAGCGACCGGACCGATGAGGTTCCGGCCTGACCATAAACTCGGGTCTAAATCTTAACGGGGAGAAGACAGGAAATAGTGAGCAAGAAAAAAGGTAAAAATAAGAAAAAACCGGCTGAAAATAAACCCCGGGCTGAAGGGCTAAGACAAAAAACAGAAGAGCTCCGGATGGAGCAGCCGGAGACAAGTTTAAAACCAAGGTCCAGAAAAAAATTAGTTCAATTAGTATTAATCCTGTTTTTAGTTATAGTGGCCGGTCTCCTCTTTTTTAAGCCATTTGGTTACCGTCTAAACCTGAAGCCAGCGGCTGATTATAACATTCTTTTAATCACCCTGGACACTACCCGTGCTGACCATCTGGGATGTTATGGGTATAAAAGGGCCAGGACGCCAAACCTGGACCGGTTAGCGTCTGAAGGCCTCAGGTTTGAAAAAGTTTACTGCCCGGCTCCTCTGACCCTGCCTTCTCATACTTCTATCCTGACCGGACTTGAGCCAGTTAAACATGGCGTGCGAAATAACGGTCATTACCTGCCCGAGGGCTTGAAGACAGTCACAGAGTACCTGCATAGCCGGGGTTATAAAACAGCGGCTTTTGTTTCCTCCTACTCCGTTGATTCGCGCTTCGGCCTGGACCGGGGGTTTGAAACTTATGATGATACCTTTCAGCCTAACATGCCCTTCAAGACTTTAAACGCCGAGAGAAGGGCCGAAGATACCTTTGCCTCTTTTGCTAGCTGGCTGGAAAACAATTTCCGGTCTAAATTTTTCTGCTGGGTCCATTATTATGACCCCCATCTCCCTTATGACCCACCATCTCCTTACCGGGAAGAGTTTGCTGATAGTCCTTACGACGGGGAAATTGCCTACATGGACTTTTATGTCGGCCGTCTACTGGAGGCCCTGAAAGAGAAAGGTTTGCTGGATAGAACAATCATTGTCGTGGCCGGAGACCATGGGGAAGGCCTGGGAGAAAAAATAGAACAGGGGCATGGCCTTTTCCTCTATGAGGAGACGGTGCGGGTGCCTCTGATTTTCTGGAATAAAACTGTCTGGCCCAGAGCCCTGGTCATTCCGACTAAGGTCAGGCTTGTTGATGTGGCGCCTACGCTTCTGGAAATGATTGGGCTTTCAGCCGAAGCTTCTCTGATGCAGGGGAAAAGCCTTTTGCCCGTAATGGCCGGACGGGAGAAAAAAGATAGAGAGGCCGTCATTGAAACTGTTTACCCCAGAGAAAACTTTGGCTGGTCTGAGCTGGTGGCTCTGGTTTCCGGTAACTGGAAGTATATCCAGGCACCAAAACCAGAACTTTATGACCTGAAAAACGACCCCCAGGAAAGAAAAAACCTTTTTGCCTATGAGAAAGAGAAAGTAGAAAGGTTGAAGAGCAGACTGGAGCAACTGCTGTTGATAAGTGGAGGGGGAACTTTTAACACAGGTTCCAGCCAGGCGGCCAGAAACGAAGACCTGGAAAGGTTGCGCTCTCTTGGTTATGTGAGCTTTGCTCCGGCCCGGCCCGGAGCGGCGGTGGTTGACCCCAAGAGTCCAGAAGCTGTTGAGTTGCTGACTATGGTGCAAAAGGCGCAGATGGCTGAATACCAGAATGATTACGCAGAAGCGGAGAAACTTTACCAGAAAATTCTAGAAAAAATCCCGGATTCACCATCCAGCTACATAAGTCTGGCTCTGGCTCAGGCCAGGCTTAAGAAGATGGACCAGGCTCTTGAAACCTTAAAAGCTGGTTTAAAAAGATTGCCTGATAATGAACTTCTTCTGGTCCGGTTAGGCCATACTTACCTGGTGATGAACCGTCCTCAAGAAGCTTATGAGACCATGACCCGGGTTCTGGCCCTTAACCCCAAAAACGTGGATGCCCTGACAGCCTGTGGAGGGTTGATGGAAGCAGCCGGGCAGAGAGAAGAAGCCACCAGGTATTATAAAAAAGCGCTGGCTCTGGAGCCCGAGAGCAAATTCCTGCGCTTGGCTCTGGCCAATAACCTGGCGGCCAGCGGACATCTTCAAGAAGCCATTGAGGTTTACAAGAAATTGATTGAAGATTTTCCCCAGGACCAGGCTTTCTATCAGTATGTCGGCATTGCTTATTCTTACCTGGGCGATTACAGCCAGGCCATTTTCTACCTGCGCCAGGCTGTGGCCATCAAACCTACACCGGTCGGCTACTTCAACTTGGCTGTGGCTTATGAAAAGAGCGGTGACTTGAAGAATGCCATAAAATACTTTGAAAACTATCTGGAAATTGCCGGTAATGATGACCCCCGAAGTGTCAACCAGGCTAAGGCTGAGTTAGAGAAGCTGAAAAAACAGGTCGGCGAATAGGAAAAAGAGTGAAGCTTTATTCTAAACCTAAAAGTAGTCAGTTTTTTTGGATTCTGATACGGTGGAAAGAGGCAGGGGAAAGAAAAAGTAAGGAAGAATTAAAAAATAAGGCTCATCCGGCTATATTGTGGGTAAAAATGAGAGATTCCTGGTTCCTTAAACCTAAATTGAATCTTGGCCAACTCATCGAAAATGAAGCCAATTGAAGAAATATCAACAAAATACAGAACGTTCCTATCCGACCATCTTTTAAAACCTTCATCGTTAAGTCCTCTATTCGCTCATTGAGAGTTATGATTCACCGAGTTTACCCACTTAAAAGTCGGAAGGACCAAAAATAATATGCTGGCAATAGCGGCAATAGTGAAACACATATTTTATTAGCTCCCGTTAGGGAACCCCGGGAATATTTTTCTCTTCTCGCCTGATTAAGGATATCCTGGCTGGCGATAATAACTGGCGGTCTATAATTTTAAAGCCTTTAGAGAAGTTTACCATTACTTGCCTTTGAAATTTTTATCAGCGGCTTTCACTCCTGGAATAGTGGATAAGGTATGGAAACTTAATAAATTTTTTTAAGTTTATCAAACAGGTTTTCAATTTCTTTAACTCTATAGTCGTAAGAGCGCTGAGTGAAGACAAGGTTGACACTGGTCTCTTGGTTAATTACCCAGGTTTCTATTGGAAGCAGGTTATATTTTTGCGGTTTGGCCAGGTTAGGCTTTCAGTATTTTTATCAAAGTCTGAAAGATCAGCCATTTTCTCGTGTAGCTGAGGCTTCTTTTGTTAACAAGACTTTTGCTTGGTTATGGGAATAAAAAAATGAAAACAAAAAAATCACCCTGAAATAAAAAACCCGCCCTCCCCCATCGGGGAGGACGGGTTCTAATCGTCTCAGCTAAAGCTGCTTAGAAGGTGAACTTGAAGCCAAGTCTCATGGAGTAGGAACCGTTTCTTGTGGTCCACCACATGAAAGCCGGGTGCGGAGTACCTTCGTTCTGGATTCTATCGTTCAGGGTCTGAGCCAGAGAGCCGTTGAGGAATTCCCAGTCATCAGCCCAGATGGAGGTTCTGTTGAGAGTAGTAACTTTGCCGGTGATGAACTTGCTGTTGGTCACGTTGTTGATCTGCAGGTTGATAGCAGCGTTGTACTTGCCGCCGAAGCGCAGGTTGTATTCAAGGTAGATATCAGCCCAGGCACCCCAGGGCAGACGACCGAGGTCGCCGTATCCATAGGGATACATGTAGGTGTTGTTGATGTTTAACCAGCTGCTGAGCGGGAGTCCGCTTCTGGCATAGGCCGTGATACCAACTGTCAGACCGAAGGGGAAAGCATAAGAGCCATAAGCTTTGATGTAGTGGGTTCTGTCCTGTGGCAGAGGTCCATCCAGAACTTTTCCGTCAATCTTGTACTGCATGAACCAGTAATCCCAGTATCTTTCCACGTTCGGTGAATTACGGCCGCCTTCATCAGGAGAGCTCAAACCGCCGTAATTGCCCTCAACCCGGCTGAGAGTGTAGTTAATTCCACCCTGCCAGTTGTTGCTGAACCGTTTTTCCAGAGAGACGTTCAAGCCATAATATTCTCTCTTGGCTTTTGGTTCTGGCCAGTAAGTATAGGTCTGGCCGGTGTTGGGATCAGTTACAGTGTCAGCGAACTTTCCACCCTTGGACTCAGGCAGTGACCAGCCATAGCCGGGGTTGCAGATGTAATAAACTTCGGAAGCCATTCCGGTTTCAGGATCTTTAACGTAAACGCCTACGTCTTCAATGGTTCTGATCAGGTGTTTCTGGACCAGGCGGACAGACAGGGAGACGTTTTCCATCAACTTCTTTTCCGCACCGAAGGAAATTTCTCTCTGAGCTACTGGCTTCAGGCTGGGGTCAACGGTGTTAAAAGACACTTCGCGGTAGTTGATGGAGCCAGCATAGGTACCACCTGCTTCCTGGCTGGCTCTGTCATTCAGCAGGCCGCTGGCTGCAATCTTGGTCCAGTCAGGATCCTTCATAGCATAGTAGTCAGATACCCACTTGAAACCACCGAAAGCGCCTTCGGCCATGTACAGCTTCATAACGTCGTAGTAAATGCCGTAGCTGGCGAACAGCTTCAGGCTGGAATCGCCAAACACGTCATAAACCACGCCAAGACGAGGAGCCAGCTTGTCCTGGAAATGGAAGTGAATGGGTTTAACCTTGGCTAGTTCTGGGTCGTTTGTAGCAAAGGAAGGAATGTATTCATCCTCGGTTCTTAAACCGAAGTTGACCGTCAGCTTGTTGTTAATGGTCCAGGAATCCTGCACGTAGAAAGCCCAGTTGTTGGAGTGAATGTTCCAGACCCAGCCATAGGGAGAAGTCCAGGAGCTTCTGACCATGTAATAACCGTATGCACCATAGTAGGGGCTGTCCACGGGAGCACCCTTGCCGACCGGGAAGCCCAGACCGGTAAAGGTACGGCCGTAATACAGGTTTACATGCGGATAAGGAGCGCCGTTGAAGACGTCTTCATGCAGGTAGATGAACTGACCGCCAGCTTTGAAGGCGTGCTCGCCCATAAAGTTGGCATAGTAGGTGACATCCAGGTTGGTGCTCACCTTGTCATAGATGGTCCTTAACCTCTGCAACCAGGTGGTGTAGTTAGCCCAGCCGGTGTAATGCAGAAGCTCTGGATGGGCTTGGTAGAACGGGTCGTTGGAATAATTGGCGTTAATATTACCAACGCTGAAATAGTAGGTGGTGTATGGCGGGGGAGAAACCTGCTGGTTGTTCTGGTCCTGACGGTGCCAGCCGCTTCTCAAGCTCAAAAGCAGGTTATTGCTGGCTGTATAGTCAACCGTTAGAGTGGTTGTCCAGTTGGGATAATCATAACCATCTTTGTACCATTGAGCTGTTGGGTTGCTGACGCCGTTAATATCCGGGATGGCTCCTCTGTACTTATAGAAGTTGTTTACGTAGCTGGCAGAAACACGCACACCGGTAATAGGAGCTGCTGTTAATTTTACTGAGCCATTATAGTTATAGTTTTTGTTCAGGAACTGGTACCAGGGTCCCTGCCGATTATTGAAATCTCTCAGGGCTTCAGTCTGGGAGTAGATGGGGTTGATAGAGCCAAAGAACCACAGCCTGTCCTTGAGGATATAACCACCAAGGCTGAAAACGCCTTCTACTCTGTACCACTTGTCGCGGTCCTTACCGCCGTTGAAATACAGGTCATCGTTGTTCACATACTCAAACTGGTTGTAAACGTAGGGGCTTTCTCTCAAATAATCTCTCTGTTTACCCTGCATCCACAGCCTGTTGTTTTCGTAGAAGCCCATGATGTCGCCATGGTAGGTATTACCACCGGAACGAGTAATGACGTTGACCACGCCACCCATAGAGCCACCGAATTCGGCGTTATAACCGGAAGCAGTGACCTTGACTTCATCCACCAGTTCCAGGACCACGTTCTGGCCCCGGGTACCAATGTGGATGTTGGTGACGTCAGCGCCATCCACGTACCACATGTTTTCCGTACCGGTAGCCCCGTCAACTGACAGACCGCCGGTGATGCCTTCATTCTGCACGCCAGGCAGGGTGCTGATCAGAGAGTCGAATGAACGGCCGCGAGGCAGGCTCAGGAAGGTTTCCTTGGTCATGGTCTGGCCCTTAACCGTGCTCTTAACGTCAATGAGCGGGCTCTGACCAACAACCGTCACCTGCTCTTCAATAGCTGCCGGTTCCATGGTGACATTCAGCACCAGGGTCTGGGACAGCTGCAGGACGATGTCCTTTCTGACCAGGGTTTTGAAGCCTGGCAGACTGAAGGTGATTTCATAAGTACCGGAAGGAAGAGCCATCAAACGGAAAATACCGTTGGCATCAGTCACCGTGGCGGCTTTTCCGACCAGCTTCGGGCTGGTGGCTTCCACCGTCACGCCCGGAAGGGGATTGCCCTGGTCATCAACGACCTTACCGGTAATCTTACCTTCGGGCATGATCTGGGCGAAAGCTGTTCCACCAGCAATAAGCATAAGAACTAATGCGAGAACGACGAGTTTGTTTTTCATTCGAATCATTTCTCCTTTCGAATGATTTTTTTTACCCTTCACCCTGGGACGTTTTAACGTCCCAACCTCTAAACCCTGATTAATTTAATTTTCTCTTACCTCTTTCTGCTCTCACCTCCTGTTAATAAATTTTGATTAGGCAAGGCTATAAAAACACACTTTTGTGTTAGCAATTATCATGCCAAACTTTCCGCTATGTATATTATTGAAAATAAAGAAATTAATAAAAGATAATTTTAACCAAATCCAAAATATTGAATTCGGGTTCAAGTCTTTGGATTTTTGCCCTTTTGAGTTTTAGAAAGATTCAGAAAGAAATGTTCAAAAAAATGGTGGGCGATAGAGGATTTGAACCTCTGACTTCTACCGTGTGAAGGTAGCACTCTGCCACTGAGTTAATCGCCCACTCAGTTTTACCATTCTAATTTTATTTAAATTGCGCCCGGTGTCAATAATAAAAGTTCACCTGCCTTGAAGAGTCATCAACCTGAAAGAAAAATCTGGTTGACAGAATGTTTTTTAAGATTTATAAATTAGGTAGAAAAATATGGGCATTAAACGTTGTCCTTACTGTCGGGCCTTAATCAGCGAAGAAGATCAGTACTGTCGGAACTGTGGTACCCAACTTCTTTTTCCGGAAGATGAAAACATAGAAGAAGAAATTCCCGGCGAAAAAATCCTGGAAGAGCCAGAAGAAGAAACTTCTACTCATAACGGGGTAATCTATCTGGATGAGGAAGCCGAAGAGGCCCAGGAAGAAGAAGTGGAAGAATCAGAGAAAATAAAAGGAGAATGGGAAGAACTGGATGAAGAAGAAAGCGGGTTGAGTTCGGAAGCAGAAGAAGAGGAAGTCATCGTGGTAGAAGAAGAAAATTTAAAGCCGTCGCCGCCGGAAGATGAGCTGGATGATTTTTTAAAAGAAAAAAAAGTCTCCCAGCAAAAAACCCCGGCTGAATTACTTTTTGCTGATGATAAAACACCTCTTCTTTTCCCGGAAGAAGAGTTAGCGGAGGCGGAAAAGACCAAGCCTGAAGAGACAGAAGGAAAAGAAATAAAAGATGAAGAATATAGTCTCACAGAAAAAATTGAGGAGCTGGAAAAAGAGGCTTTTTTTGAGACTGAGGAAGAGGAACCAGGCTCTGAAGCTGGGGCGAAACCCGGGTTTGTGACCATGGCCGTGGAAAGTCTGAAGAGTGAAATAGAAAGAGAAGGAAAGACAGAAGTAGAAGAAGAAACGAATCCGCCAGTGGCCCCTGGTATGGTAACGAAAATTATCAGGGAACTGGAAAAACAGGCCGGGGACAGCGCAGAGGAAAAAACCGAAGAAAAAATAAAAGTCCAGGAAGTGGAAAAAACCATCCCTACCTTTTCCACAGAAGAACTGGATAACATTGGTCCGACGGTGGACCTGGCCCAGCAGCAGGTAGAAAAGTTTTTTGAAATTCTGGAACATAAAGAAAAAGAAGCCAGAGGCGGAAATGTGCCTGAAGAGGAAGGAAGTATATCTGAAGAAACAGCTGAAGTCCCCGGCTGGGTCAAAGAAGTTAAAAGTGAGCCTGCCGAAGAGCTTAACCTAGAAGAAAGTTTAGAGGTAACAGAACCCATGGCCAGAGAAGAAACTTCCTCAGAAGAAACCTGGGAAGAAGAAAGACCTTCTCATCCAACCATCGGGTTTCCGGAATCGTTGACGCGCGACTCAGCGGAACTGGAAGCTCTTAACCTGGAGACAGCAGAAGAACTGGAAAAGACGGAGGAATTGGCAGAAGAGGAAGAGTTAGAGGTAGCTGCCGGCAAAGATGAATCTTCCAGGATAGAGGTCAGCGTTTCCGGACCCTCAAGTTATCAGGTGGGAGAAAAAGAGAGTCTGGTTTCCGCCCTGGGTTTTAAGAATTACGTTAAGGCCAAAGTTTTTGACCTGTTGTTTGTCGGTCTTTTCTGGTTACTTTCCATCTGGCTGGCCGCCAGGTCCATGAACTCCAACCTGTTCCGGCTTCTGGAAGTGGCCACCAGTGGACTTCTGCTTTATCTTCTGATACTGACCACCACTTACTTTTTCTTGTTTTATTTCTTCATCGGAGAAACACTGGGTGACAGGTTGTTTAAGGAAGAAGAGGAAAAAGAGGAAGAAGAATCGCACTACTGAGTTTTTCTTTCCAGCCCCGTTTTTACGTTTGCCTTTGGTTCTGTGGAAGATATTTTGTGAGCTGGACGCAAAAGGCGGAAAAATTTAGCAGAATAAAAATTGAGCAGACAGGGAATTTAAAAATAGTGAAATTGGCAGAAGTTGAGTGGCGCCAGGGCTGCTATTTATTAATAAGCCAGCTGCCCGGAGTGATTTTTAGCTCCCGGATTTACCAGACACCATTTAATAATTGCCAGGATTAGTTATTTCAGGCCCATGAAAAAAGTTATCAGTGCTTCTCGCCGGACGGACCTGGTGGCCTATTATCCGGCCTGGTTGGCTAAAGTGCTGCGGGAAGAAAAGGCTTTTGTCCTGGCACCTGGCCGGAAGAAAGCACAGGAAGTAGACCTGAGGCCGGAGTCGGTGCACACCATAGTGCTATGGTCAAAAAACTTTTCTCCACTTCTGGAAAATAAACATGGTTTAAAAGACCTGCTCAAAAAGTACGACCAGCTTTATCTTCATTTTACCATCACCGGGCTGGGCGGGAGTTTTCTGGAAAAAATGGTGCCTCCCCCGGAAAAAGCTCTGGAACAGCTTGGACCGCTGATAGAGCTGGTGGGAACTCCGGCCCGAATTTCTGTCCGGTTTGACCCGATAATTTTCTGGTATGAGGGGCCAGGCCGGACCCTCAGAACAAATTTTTATTTTTTCCCCCAGCTGGCCGGGAGGATGAGCCGCCTGGGTTTGACCACCCTCAGGTTCAGCTTTGTGCAGTGGTACAGAAAAGCAAAAAGCCGAGCCAGAAAAGTGAAATTAGAGTACTACGAGCCAACAGAAGAAGAAAAAGCCCGTCTGGTGCAGGAAATGGTCAATGTGGCCCGGGCTCACCGGCTTGAGCTCTGGAGCTGCAGCCAGAAGGATATAGCCAGGCTGCCGGGAATAAAACCATCGGCCTGCGTGGATGGAGCCCTGCTCTCCAGGCTTCATCCCCGGCAGGAATTAGCCTCCCTGGTAAAAGATAAAACTCAACGGCCAGATTGTTTATGCACGGAATCAGTGGATGTAGGAAGTTATACTCAGACTTGCCCTTCAGCCTGTCTTTATTGTTATGCTAACCCTAAAATCAATCTCTTAGATACCGAGAGCTAACCTTTCGGCCAGGGCGGAAGGCAGACCGGCTTCCTGAATTTTTTTCTGGGCCCGGTTGAGGTCATATTTCACGCGGTAGAATTTAATTTTTCTCGCCTGGCTGTCATAGATGGCATAAGCCGCGCGGGGGTCTCTGTCCCGCGGCTGGCCTACTGAGCCGGGGTTAATCAGGTAGCGGGCTCCTTTTTCCAGTTTTAACTCAAACGGGCTTTCCTGAATGAAAGTGCCTTCCACCTGCTGGTCTTTTTCAACATAAATAAAAGGGAAATGAGTATGGCCAAAAAAGCAGAGTGGAGTTTCAAGGAAACTAAAAGCTTCTACGGCATCAAATTCGCCAAAAATATAATAATCTTCGTCAAAAGGAGCTCCATGGCAAAGGGAAATTTCCTGGTGGATGAGGAGCGGACCCTTAGGCAAGCCCTGTAAGAAAGATTTATATTTGGCCTGGAGATTTTTTCTGGTCCACTCAATAGCAGAAGCGGCAATGGGATTAAAAGTTTGAATGGAATCCAGTCCGCAGACAGCTTTATCATGATTACCCCGGACCATAAACATCTTTTTTAAGGATAAGGTTCGCTTAATGACCTCGTTGGGAGAAGCTCCGTAGCCGATAAGGTCACCCAGAAAAAGGAAACAATCAATTTTTTTACGCTTGCTCTCATTCAGCACCGCTTCCAGTGCTTCCAGGTTGCCATGGATGTCGGAAAAAATCAGGTAGCGCATTAATTACCACCTTTTGCTGAGCTGAAAAGCTTATCAGCCAGATAAGAACTCCTGACCAGAGGACCGGAGACAACTTCTAAGAAACCGAGTTCCAGGGCCATTTCTCTCAGACGGTCAAATTCTTCTGGCGTGTAGTAACGACTGACCGGTTGATGTTTAAGCGAGGGCTGCAAGTACTGCCCGATGGTTAACAGGTCGCAGCCGTGTTCTCTGAGCTCCTGCATGGTCTGCTTGAGTTCAGCCAGGGATTCTCCCAGCCCGACCATCAGGCCAGACTTGGTAATGGCTCCGTAGTCTTTAGCCATCCTGATCACCTGCAGTGACCTGCGGTAATTAGCAGCCGGTCTGTTTATTAAAGGGTAAACTCGCTCTACGGTCTCCAGATTGTGGTTCAGAAGGTCAGGACCGGAAGAGAGAACTTTGCGCAGGGGTTCTGCTTCTCCTTTAAAATCTGGTATGAGCACTTCAACCCTGATTTCCGGGTTGAAATCCTTTATCAGCCTGGCGGTCCGCGCAAAAATTTCCGCGCCACCGTCAGGCAGGTCATCTCTGGTCACGGAAGTGAGGACCACATACTTCAACCCCATCTCTTTAACCGCGGCCAGCACGGCTTCCGGTTCATGTTTATCCAGCGGTTCTGGCCGGCCTTTCGGCACAGCACAGAAGCCACAGTTTCTGGTGCAGATGTTTCCTAAAATCAGAAAAGTGGCTGTTCTTCTTTCCCAGCATTCGCCCAGGTTAGGACAGCGGGCACTTTCACAGATAGTGTGCAGATTCTGTTTTTTTAGCAGTTCTGCTACCTGAAAACAGGCAGAATGAGAGGGCAGCTTACTTTTTAACCAGGAAGGTTTTTTTTGATAGTCCAACCCGCTTTTCTCTTTATAGTCTGGAGCCAGTAAAGAAGACTTTCCGAGATATAAAGATTAGTATTCGAAGTCGCGCTCTCTTTTCAGACGACGCCGCATCCGCTTTCTCGCCTGAGCTTCTTTCAGCCTTCTTCTTTCACCCGGCTTTAAATAAACCGAGTGCTTCTTTATCTCCTTGATGATAGCTTCCTGTTGAACTCTTCTCTTAAACCGCCGGAGTGCTGATTCTAAGCTTTCTCCTTCTTCAACTACCACAAAAGCCACGCTTTTCACCTCCTTACATCTGGAAAGTCATTGATTTTATACTTGATTATCAGGAATTTGTCAAGAAACCAGGCTGTTTCAGCTGGCCTCCGCATTTTTTTATTAAGACCCGGGCGCCGATGACCATCGGGTCAACCAGAGGAACGCTCAGGTCTTTCTCTTCCAGGGCTAACGGTATTTCTGTACAGCCGGCGAGGATGACCTGTGCCCCCCGGGAAATGAGCCTTTGGGCCACCTGCCGGAGCAGTTTTTTGGTTCGGCCCTGGCTGAAACCAGCTTTTATTCCTTGCGGTCCATAAATGGCCTCCATGACCATTTGGCTTTCCGTTTCCGAGGGAGTTAGGACCTGGAAGCCCTTTTTTTCAAAGGGAAGATGGAAAATTTTCGTGGCTAAAGTTCCGGTGGTGGCCAGCAAGCCGACCTTCTTGACCTGCGGGTAGTTCTGCTTTAGATAGTCAGCGGTTTCTCTGATCAGATGGAGCAGTTTGAGCCTGGTTTTCTTTTCCAGCTCCGGGAAAAAGTAATGAGCTGTCATACAGGGAATGGCGCAGATTTCGGCCCCGGCTTTTTCCAGAATTTTCAAGCCGCTAATCAGGCTGGGCAGGGGATTTTCACCTCCGTACAGAATGGCTCTGGTTCTGTCCGGGGTCTGGGGGTTATTGTAAACAATGATTTTTAAATGTTCCTGGTCCTGCCCGGCAGCCGTGTTTTTTATGATTAATTCAAAAAAACGAGCCGTGGCCTCAGGTCCCATTCCCCCGAGTATTCCGATAGTTTTAGTCTTCTTTTTCTTCATCTTTTATTTTCTCCAGCCAGGGTTTTAGTTTTTCTATGGGAAGTGGCTCGGCCGTATGGCCGTTTCTTCCAGTCATACTGGTGGCTTTAAAAAGAGAATTTAGGATGGCTTCTTCGGCCGCTTCGGCTGCAGCCTGAAACAGCGGTGACATGGATTCGTTCTTCAGCACCTCTACCTGCTGGGTCAAGGATTTTTCTCCGCTACGGTAGCGAACAGAAGGGGAAGTGGAAAAGGCAATGGCATAATCCCCGCTGCCGTTGGCATAATAGCCGCCGGTCCGGGCAATACCCAGTAGGGCTCTCTTGGCCAGGCGCTTCAGATTCCGGGAATCAAGAGGAGCATCTGTGGCCACGATAACCATACAGGAACCATTTTCCTGACGGGTCAGATGGTTAGATGGCGAGGCAGCCTGTTTTTTTAGCCATCTTTCTACCTGCCGGCCTTTGATTTGTAGTACGCCGCCAAAATTAGTTTGCACCAGCACTCCAATGGTGTAGCCGCCGAGCTCTGGTGGCAGGCGTCGGGAGGAGGTGCCAATTCCACCTTTAAAACTAAAGCAAATCGTCCCGGTCCCGGCTCCCACCGCGCCCTCTTCCACCGGACCGGAAGATGCTTTCTGAATAGCTTCCAGCACATCCTGCCTGGTTACGACCCGGGCCCTGATGTCGTTAAGCCAGCCATCGTTAGTTTCTCCCACGACCGGGTTTATGGAAAGAACTGTTTCATTTCCAGGTAAAGACAGGATGTAATCAATCACTGCTTCGGCCGCTACGGGCACACTCAGGGTGTTGGTTAAGATGATAGGTGTTTCTAAATAACCAAGTTCTTCTATCTGCGTTGAACCGGTCAGTTTCCCGTAGCCGTTAGCTACATAAACGGCGGCCGGCACCTTTTCCTGGAAAACATTGCCTTCGTGGGGAATGATGGCAGTAACACCCGTGCGGATGTTTTCACCCTGAATGAGCGTCTTATGTCCTACCTTAACACCAGCCACATCGGTTATGGCGTTTAGGGGACCTGGTTCCAGAAGGCCAATTTTTAAGCCCCATTCCCTGACCCGGGGTCGGGAAGCCGGAGAAGAGGTCAGGTTGAGAAGAAGACAGGGAATAAGCAGAGCAGAAATGAGCAGCTTCATTTTTTACTCCTCTCTTTACCAGAAATTATACCTCATTAACAGTGATTTTAATCCAGAAAAGGATGGTTTTGAGCCCATCCTTAAATTCTCCAGTTTTAATCTCATCTTAACTTAAGTAAATCGAATCTAAAACTGTCCCGGAATAAGTCCGTCCTGGATAATGTTAATCCGTCCTGAATAATTTTAAATTTTAAAAACATTTTCGGGCTCTTGATTTGGGCCGGTGTCCGGGCTATAAGAAAAGACATGACTGCGGAAATGAGGTATTACCAGATAGAAGACTGGTCAAAAGTTCCCTGGCTGGCCCATGGCTTTGGCCAGGCCAGGTTTGACCGGAGAAGTTTGGAGACAGAATTCCCGTCTTTTATCCCGGTAGAAATGAAACAGCAGCATTCGGAGCGGGTTATTTTTCTTGAGCATCGCCCGGAAAATGAAATTAAAGGTGATGGCCTGATCACCGGAACCAGAGGGCTTTTGTTGATAGTTAAAACCGCAGATTGCCTGCCAGTTTTTCTGGTTGATAGAACCCATCAAGTAGTGGCCGCGGTCCACTGCGGCTGGCGGGGAACAAAGGAAAAAATACTTCTTCGGGCCCTGGAGATTATGGAGAAAAAGGCTGGCTCGTCCCCTATTGACCTCTGGGCTGGTTTTGGGCCCTGCATAGAACAAGGTTGCTACGAAGTCGGTCAGGAAGTTTTTGAACAATTCCATCAGAACGGTTTCCGGGTAGAAGAAATTTTCCAGCCTGCTGAAAAAGACGGGCATTTTTACCTGGACCTGAGAAAGGCCAATCTATTACTTCTGACCGAGGAAGCAGGCCTGCCCGCAAAAAACATATTTCAGGTTGACTTATGTACCAGATGTCAGCCAGACCTTCTTTCTTACCGCAGAGATAAAAATAACACGGGCCGGTTGTTAAATTTTATCGGGCTGAAATAGTCATCGGCTGGATTGATTTTATCCTTTAATTTATTTAATATATCTAAGAAAATTCTGTGGGCCGCTGGTACCATTATCTTAAAAGGAGATAATTATGATAGATAAAAAAGCAATCGGTGAGGTTGAGCTGCCTGGAATTCCGGTTTTTAAAAAGGGCAAGGTGCGCAATGTTTTTGACCTGGGAGATAAATTATTAATCGTCGCTACTGACCGAATCTCTGCCTTTGATTTCGTCCTGCCTTCTCTTATTCCCTACAAAGGAAAAGTCCTGACCCAGCTTTCCAGGTTCTGGTTTGATTACACAGCCCTGATTTGTCCGAACCACATGATCTCAACGGAAATTTCTGATTTTCCTGAGGAACTCCAGGCGCTGGCAGAAATTCTGGAAAAAAGGTCCATGCTGGTCAAGAAGGCCAGGGTTATTCCGGTTGAATGTGTGGTAAGAGGCTACCTGTCTGGCTCGGGCTGGAAGGAATACCAGGAAACCGGTAAGGTCTGCGGTCTCAAGCTGCCCAAAGGTTTACAGGAATCTTCCCGTCTGGAAGAACCAATTTTTACTCCTTCTACCAAAGCTGAGGTAGGACATGATGAAAACATCACCTTTAAAGAAATGGAAAAAATTACCGGGGAAGAGCTGGCAGAAAAAATCCGCAAGATAAGCCTGGAACTTTATCAGAAGGCTGCTCTTTATGCTATCTCCAAGGGCATCATTATCGCTGATACCAAGTTTGAGTTCGGGCTGGATGAAAACGGAAACCTCATCCTGGTAGATGAATTGTTTACGCCTGATTCCTCCAGGTTCTGGCCCCTGGCCACCTATGCACCGGGAAAACCGCAGCCGAGTCTGGATAAGCAGTTTGTCAGGGATTATCTTATCAGCACTGGCTGGGACAGGAAGACTCCACCCCCACCAGCTTTGCCTGAACATATCATAGAACAGACGGCCAAAAGATACCTGGAGATATACCACCTGCTCACCGGGAAGAACGATTTGCCGTAGCGTTAATTGTGGAAGATTAGAGAAATTTTCATGGAAAACGGGTTGGTTGACCTTCATGTTCATTCTTTTTTCAGCTGTGATGGAGATTTCTCTCCAGAAGACCTGGTGATTATGGCCGGGGATAACGGTTTTCGAGCCATAGCCATTGCCGACCACGATACTGTTTCTGCTTATCCCGAGGCCGTGGAAATCGGCCGTCATTATGGAGTTGAGGTAATACCCAGTGTGGAGGTCACCACGGTTTACGATGGGCGGGAGTTTCATCTACAGCTACCGCTGGTCAACTGGGAAAGCGAGGCCATTCATCACATCATAAAAAAAATGGAACATTCGCGCCTGGAAGAAGCTCGGAACAGAGTGGCCAGGTTAAAAGAGCTGGGCCTTGAGGTGGAATGGGAAGAGGTCTGGCAGGAATGTCAGGGAGTTCCTCCCTTGGGAGTAAAAATCGCTCAGGTGGTGCTGAACAAGACCGAAAGCCGGAAAAATCCACGATTGCAAAAGTATTTTGATGAAAAAGGACAACCTTTAGCGCCCTATCTTTTTTATCAGGATTTTTTTGCTGAAGGCGGTCTGGCCTATGTGCCCAAAAAGCATATCAGCCTGGAAGAAGTTTTGCGTCTAGCGCCAGAGACGGGTGGTGTGCCGGTGCTCTCTCATCCCGGGGCATATTTTCAGAAAACTACGCGGGAAGACCTGACCAGGTTGAAAGAACTTGGCCTGCAGGGTCTGGAAGTTTTTACCTCTTATCATACGGCTGAACAAACTGCCTATTATTATTCTCTGGCCCGGGAGTTTGACCTGGTGGTTACAGCCGGTTCGGATTTTCACGGGAAGATAAAACCAGGCGTAAAATTCGGCCAGATAAGAGAAGGGCACTATGACATGGTTTTGCGACTAAAAGAAAGGAAAAACCAATGAGCCTCAACTGGCTGGATGTCATCTTAATCATCATCCTGCTGATAACTTTTATTCTCGGGTTGATTAAAGGTTTACTCCGGCAGGTTATTGGCCTTCTGGCGGTGGTTGGTGGGATTATTCTGGCTTCCAGGTATTATGGTTGGGTTTCCTGGAAATTGTTTAAGTTTATCAGTTCTGATTTCTGGCGGAATTGTCTGGCCTTTCTGATTGTATTTATAGCGGTTTTATTACTTGGCTGGCTTATTTCCTTCATCCTGACCAAGCTGATGAAGGGCACTCTCAGCCTGACCAACCACCTTCTGGGCGGGCTTTTTGGCTTGCTTAAAGGCATCCTGATTGGCGCGGTCATTGTTTTTGGCCTTCTGGTTTTCAACTTTGAAAGGGAGGCTCTGGTCAAATCAAAGCTGGCTCCAGCTTGCTTAAAAGTGGCTAAAAGTTTTACTGTTTTAATCCCGGACAGTCTGGAAAAGCGTTTTACGGAAGCCTGGAAAAAGTTTGAAGGCAAGGGAGGGGGAAATGAGCAAAAAATTTGAAGAAATGACCATCCATCAGAAACTGGAAAACCTCATCCGGGATATGGTGGAAAAAGAAATTCATCTAAAAGAAGCACTGGAAGAATTTGAAAAGATTTACATTGAAATGGCTCTGGGAAAGTATCAGGGAAACAAGAGCAAAGTGGCCCAGGCTTTAGGAGTCCACAGGAATACCCTCCATAACCGGTTTAAAGCGCTTAAGATGAAGCGCAGAAATTAGCACTCTCCCCAGTAATCTGCTAAATTCCGGTTTAAAAAACCTTGACAACTTTTTTGTCATATTTTATAATTAGCACTCGATAAATTAGACTGCTAAAATAATCTTAAAAAGGAGGTAATCATGAAGATCCAACCCTTGTATGACCGAGTTCTTCTCAGAAGGATTGAAGAACAGGAAGTTAAGAGGGGAAGCATTATCATTCCTGACACGGCCAAAGAGAAACCACAGGAGGCTGAAGTAATTGAAGTGGGCCAGGGACGGGTGACCGAGGACGGTAAGGTTATTCCTCTGACCGTTAAAAAGGGTGACCGGGTGCTCATCGGGAAATACAGCGGCACAGAAGTGACCATTGACGGCGTTGAGCATGTAATCGTCCGCGAGGATGAAATCCTGGCCGTTATATCCAAATAAGAGAGAATTAAAGGAGGTAGACCATGGCAAAACAAATTATTCTTGGAGATGAAGCCAGACAGGCTTTGTTAAGGGGAGTTAACATTCTGAGCAACGTGGTCAAAGCCACGCTTGGCCCCAGAGGCCGGAACGTTATTCTGGATAAGAAATTCGGTTCTCCGACCAGCACCAAGGACGGTGTGACTGTAGCCAAAGAAATAGAGCTCAAGGACCCCTGGGAGAATATGGGTGCGCAGCTGGTTAAGGAAGTGGCCTCCAAAACTTCAGATGTAGCGGGTGATGGAACCACCACGGCCACAGTACTGGCTCAGATAATCTATACTGAAGGCATCAAGCATGTGACCGCCGGTCGCAACCCCAACCTGATTAAAAAAGGCATTGACCGGGCAGTGGAAGAAGTAATTAAAGAGCTCAGAACCATGAGCCGGGAAGTGACTGGCGAGATGATTGCCCAGGTCGGCGCCATTTCTGCTAACAACGATGAAAGCATCGGTAAAATTATCGCCGAAGCCATGGAAAAAGTTGGCAAGGATGGCGTTATTACGGTGGAAGAGGCTAAGGGCCTGGAAACCACTCTGGAATTCGTTGAAGGTATGCAGTTTGACCGCGGTTACCTTTCTCCTTATTTCATCACCGACCCGGAAAGAATGGAGTGCGTGCTGGAGAACCCGTTAATCCTGCTCCATGAGAAGAAGATCTCCAACCTGCGTGAATTCCTGCCACTTCTGGAAAGCGTGGCCAGAATGGGTCGTTCCCTGCTGGTCGTAGCTGAGGAAGTGGAAGGTGAAGCTCTGGCCACTCTGGTGGTTAACAAGCTCAAAGGCACACTCCAGTGCTGTGCCGTTAAGGCGCCCGGTTTTGGTGATAGACGCAAAGCCATGCTGGAAGATATTGCCATCCTGACCGGTGGTAAGGTTATCACCGAGGATATTGGTGTAAAACTGGAAAACGTCACCATCGATTGGCTGGGCGAAGCCGCCAAAGTGGTGGTTGATAAAGACAACACCACCATCGTGGAAGGCAAAGGCAAACAGAGCGAAATTCAGGCCAGAATCAAGCAGATCAGAACTCAGATTGAAGAAACCACTTCTGATTATGACAGAGAAAAACTCCAGGAAAGACTGGCCAAGATGGTCGGTGGAGTGGCGGTGATTAAAGTTGGTGCGGCCACCGAAACCGAACTCAAAGAAAAGAAAGCCAGAGTGGAAGATGCTATGCACGCCACTAAGGCGGCGGTGGAAGAGGGTATTGTGCCTGGTGGTGGAGTGGCTCTCCTGCGCTGCCAGAAAGCTCTGGACAAACTCAACATTGATGGTGATATGCAGATTGGTGTCCAGATCGTCCGTCGGGCTCTGGAAGAACCGCTCCGTCAGATTGCTGAAAATGCCGGTTTTGAAGGTTCAATAGTCGTGGAAAAAGTCAGGGAAATGAAACAGGATTATGGCTTCAATGCCCTGACTGAAAAGTACGAAGACATGGTCAAGGCCGGTATCGTAGACCCGACCAAAGTCGTGCGTACCGCCCTCCAGAATGCGGCCAGCATTGCCGGGTTGCTGCTCACCACCGAAGCCTGCGTCACGGAAATTCCAGAAGAAGAGAAGAAGTCTTCCTATCCCACCCCGCCCAGCGACATGTATTGAGGCCTGAATCAGAGACCTGAAAATAGGGCCGCCTTCAGCGCCAGCTGATGGCGGCCTTTCTTTTTTCTGCGTGATAAAGTAAAATTTTTAATCGTTGTAGCCGTTATATCTCTTGTAGCGCCGGGCCTGGAATTAAATGAAAATTCTTGACCGTTATCTTCTGAAGGAAATTGCCCCTTCTTTTCTGCTGGCGCTCAGTTTTATTGTTTTTCTTTTGTTTATGAATCAGGTTTTCTACCTGGCAGAAATCTTCATTTCTAAAAATGTTCCTTTTCTGGTAGTTCTTAAAGTTCTGTTTTATCTTTTGCCTTCCATAATTGCCCTGGCCCTTCCCCTGGCTTTTATGGCCGGTGTGCTGGGCGGGCTGGCCAGGCTTTCTACTGATGGGGAAATTGACGGCCTGAAAGTGCTTGGTTTTACCCCCGGAAAAATTCTAAGACCAGTTTTTGCTCTGGGGCTGGTTTTCTGGCTTATCACGACCAGTTTTACCTTCTGGCTGACACCTGCTGCCAACTACCGCTGGCTGCAAACTATGGTCAATTCCGTGCTAACCAGAATAACACTGGCGGTGGAACCAGGCCATTTTGTTGAATCATTGCCGGGGAAAGTGCTTTTCGTTCAGGGTAAAGGAAAGGATGAAACCTGGCAGAAGGTGTTTGTTTATCAGCCCAAAGAGGTAGACAAGTTCCAGGTTACCCTGTCGCGGGTCGGCCATCTATCCCTGACGCCAGAAAAAAAAGAAGCCTGGCTGTACCTGGAAGATGGCCAGAATTACGGTTTTGACCTGAAATCGCCAGAGGTCGTGCTGGTAAATAATTTCAAGAAACTCGTCCAGGTGGTGGACCTCGGGAAGTTAACCCAGAATTTTTCTCTGGAAAAGAAGAGCCGGGAAAAGAGCATAAAAGAATTATTTGAGGATAGAGCCAGGTGGAAAAAAGAAGCCGGCACTAACCCAGAACTGGCTCGTCTGACTGAAGTTGAGCTGCACAAGAGGTTTAGCCTGCCCGCTACCTGCCTGATTTTTGTTTTCCTGGGGGTTGGTCTGGGCTGGAGGAAATGGCGGGGTGGCCGGCTGACCGGTTATGCATTGAGTGTGCTGGTCCTTCTGGCTTATTACAGTCTTCTGGTGGTGGGAGAAGAGTCAGCCATTAAAGGGAAGCAACCTCCAGCTCTGGCCATGTGGTGGCCGAACCTGTTAATTTTTGTTTTCGGCCTCTTTTTCTATTTAACCAGCTACCGTGTAGAATCAGGTAGAAGTCAGAAAATATTTTATCAGCTTAAAGAATTAAAGGCCAGATTTTTAAGAAGAAATTACAGAGCGGCGGTTGTTTCTGAAGACAGTGTCAGGAGAAACAGGCCCTGGCCCGTTTTACTCGACCGCTATCTTATGTTCAGGTTTTTAAAGCTGGTTCTGGTGGTCTTTTTGGCTCTGATTTTGGTGCTGTCCCTCATTACTTTTTTCCAGAATCTGGACCTGGTCAAAGAAAATCAGAAGCCCGTCAGACTGCTTTTAGGCTATCTCTGGTATAAGCTTCCGGAATTCTTTCTGCTGGCTGGCCTGATGGCCCTGCTTATAAGTTGTTCGCTGCTCCTCAGCTATCTTTACCGGAAAGAGGAAATTGCAGCCATGATCACCGCCGGCTACAGTTATTACAGAATTATCCTGCCTTTGCTTCTTGTGGCTCTTGTTCTGGTTTTTCCCGGCTTTTTTCTGCAGGACCGGGTCATACCCAGAAGCAACGCCAGGGCCGAAGAAATCTGGAGTTATGTTTCAGACCGGCCCATCCGGACTTTTTCTTATTTCAGCCACTACTGGCTAAGAAGTAAAGATGGTAGGAGTTTTTATCATTATGACCTGTTAGACCCTAAATCCAGAATCGTAGGTAATTTCCTGGCTCTGGAACTGGAAGCAGAGCAGTTTCAGCTGCGAAAAATTATTTTTGCCAGGCAGGCTAAGATTGAGAGAGATGGCCTGCAGCTTTTTTCCGGCTGGTCAAGAATATTTTCCCAGAACGGTTCAAATTATTTCCCTTTTGAGTCCCAGACCCTGGCTTTAAGCCAAGCAGAAGGATATTTTCTGAGAGAGTGGAAAGAACCAGCGACCATGAGCATTTCTGAGCTCAAGCTTTACAGTCAGGACCTGGTCAGAATGGGAGCTTCAGCTAATAGATTTCTGCTGGAAGTAGAATTTCGTCGGGCTTTTTCCTGGGCCTTTTTTGTCCTGGTTGTCATTTCCCTTTTGGCTGTTAACCTGACCGGGGATAAGGGCTTTCTCTGGCCTCTGGCCATAAGCCTGGTGGGTGGTTTTGTCTACTGGCAGACGATGGCTCTTTTCCGCAGCCTGGGCCTGAGTGAGGTTCTTTCTCCTTTTCTGGCGGCCTGGAGCCCACAAATTCTGTTCCTTCTACTCGGGGGGTATTTCCTCTTCAGGGTAAAGACTTAGCCCTGTCTATGCTTTTACATCTTGTATTTGCCCAGGTCTTCCGGGCTCAGGCTTTCCAGCCACTGTTTGAGTTTTTCTGAATTTTCCAGGTTCTCTTCAAATTTCAGGCCGTGAGCTTTCCTGAGTACTTCATCACTAACGTAGATGGGAGCCTGTACCCTCAGGGCCAGGGCAATGGCATCAGAGGGTCTGGAGTCAACCTGGTAATGGATATCGTTTTGCGCCAGATAAATAATGGCATAAAAGGTGTTATCCCGGACATCGTTGACCACGATTTTTTCTACTTTGATGTTTAATTCGTCCAGAAAATTTTTCATCAGGTCATGGGTCATGGGCCGGGGGGTGGGGATGCCTTCTAAGCTGAGGGCTATGGCATTGGCTTCAAAAACACCAATCCAGATGGGGAGGATTTGTTCGGAAATGGGGTCTTCCAGCACGACAATGGGCATCTTGGAAATAGGGTCTACCACCAGACCTTTGATTTTCATCAAAATGTCCATTTATTCCTCCCGTTTTTACAATTTTAATATAGGGTGGCCAGGGTGTATTGTCAAGGAAAAGCTGGCTGTGTTCATGAGGAGAAAAGGATTTTAATTTTGCCATAAAGCCCGTCATAGCCCGCTTCCACCTGCACCTGGCCGTTTCTCATGGATTCTATGGCCTGGCAGAGGGCGGCAGGCTCTATCCGGCGCAGCTCTTGGACCGGAACTTCGGTTAAAACCGCAAGTTCGCTGCCGAATTCGGCTACCATCTGGAAATAGAGATTCTGGACTGCCCTGGCGCTGGTTTTCTTGCCTAAAACCTGGGCTATTAATTCATCCAGGGGAATAAGGTGGCGGTAGGGAATTCTGTTTTGGGGTTGAAAGCCAGGTGGCCGGTCGGCTAATTCTTCTACCCGGTGTAGAACACCGATAGTCAATTTTTTGCCGCAGACCGGGCAGAGGTTTCTGTGTTTAAGACTCTCTTCTGGCGAACAGACTACCTGGCATTGCCGGTGTCCGTCATAATGATATTTACCCTCTTCCGGGAAAAATTCTATGGTCCACAGGAATTTATCGCGGTCAGCGGACCTTATGGCCTGAACCAGACTCTCAAAAGATAAATCTATGTGGAAGACGTTTGCTTCCCGGCCTATTTTAGCGGGTGAATGGGCGTCTGAATTGGACACCAGGGTAAACCGGTCCAGAGCGGACAGACGCCAGTTCATCCCCGGGTCAGAAGAAAGACCAGTTTCCAGTGCAAAAATGTGGGGAGAAAGCTCTTCAAAGCATTCTTCCACCCGGTCAAATCCTGAATTGGCTCCCAGAAGAGAAAACCAGGGTGTCCAGATATGGGCCGGGATGACCACTACTTCTGGCGAAATGTCCAGCATCATCTTTAAAAAAGTTTTGGCCTCCAGCCCCAGTATCGGACGACCATCTGCCTGCAGGTTGCCAAGCAAGGACAGCCGTTGATTGATTTTTTCAGCCGTCTCTATTTCCGGAACCAGCAGCAAGAGGTGAATTTTTCGCACCCGACCATTCTTGGAAAAGATAAGGCTTATTTCTGCGGAGAGGATGAAGTAAACATCATCTTTTTTGAAAGGAAGTTTTTTCAACCAGGGAGAAAGAAATTCTCCCGGGTGGTTTTTCAGGCAGAAAAGACCATTCCCCTGGGGCTCAAGCTTTTCTTTAATGGAGGACATCCATGCCGGATGGGTGAAATCTCCGGTGCCCAGAATTTTTAAACCTTTAATCCTGGCCCAGGCAGCCATATTCTCCAGGGTCATATCCTGAGAAGTCGCCCGGGAATATTTAGAGTGCACATGCAGGTCAGCGATCAATTTCATTTTGTTTGTCTTAGGCCTTATTTATCCTGTCCTGCTATTTCAATCCTGCTTTTCCAGACAGGATTAGCGGCTACGACAAATTTAGGCTTAAAAGGCTCAGCCCGCACTACTTTGATTTGAGCAACTGCTGGCCCTGGCGGGCATATTCTTCAGACCTGGAATAATCTCCCAGCCGGTTGTAAAGGTCAGCCAGCAGGAAATATCCCAGGGGAGCATTTTCTTTATCCGGTTTTAACTCCAGACCTTTTTTAGTCAGGCGGATAGCTTCCTCCAGGTTTTCGCCTCTTTTCAGGTATATTCTGGCCAGATAAAAATAAGTCAGAGGAAAATCAGGCTCGGCCTGCAGGGCCTGCTTCAGGGTTTCCAGCTCTTCTTCTTCTCGTCCGAGCAGGCGATAAAGCCTGGCCAGGTTAAAGAGAGCTTTGAAATGGTTGGGAGAGGAAGCAATTTCTTGCTGATAAAGCGAGATGGCTTCTTCCAGACGGTTCTGTTTTTCACGAAGCTGAGCCAGGTTGTAACGCAGGTTGAGAAGTGTCGGGTTAATGGCCAGAGCAGCCGAGAGATGACTTTCGGCGCAGGCCAGGTCATCTTGGTTAAGGCAAATGGCCGCGATGGCGTTGTGAGCTGAAGCTGAACGCGGGTTTTTGGCCAGGCATTTTTCAAAGTATGGCAGGGCCTTGGCATAATTTTTTCTCAGAGCATAGAGGCTACCCAGCACATGGTAAAATTGCGGGTCTTCAAACCCCCGGTTGACCTGCTCCAAGATGAATTTTTCAGCCTGGTCCAGCTGATTGAGAGCGGCGTAACAGTTAGCGATGTTGATGACCGCAAAGGAATCATCAGGTTTAAGGTCCAGCGATTTTTTAAAAGCTTCCAGAGCTTCAGCAAATTTTCTGGCTTTGAAATAGACATTGCCCAGCGCAAAAAAGCCGTCGCTTATGGTCGGGTCCTCTTTCAGGATGTTATTAAGGATGTCGACCGCTTCGGCCAACTGGCCCGAGAGCCCGATTTCCCTGGCTTTAGAAATCTGGTTGAAGATTTCAATTTTTTCTTTAGGGTCAGCCAGCTTTTTACCCTTAAGTTTAGCCGGGTCCACAAAAGAACCCAGGTAGCCCAGGGCCGCCAGTTTTTCCCGGGTTTCTTCGTCCACAGTGGAAAAATCGGGCGAGATAGCTTTTTCCCCGTATTTCTTTTCAAACTCTTCCGCCAGTTTACTCAGCTTCTCGTAAGTAGCTTTTTCCAGATAAACAAGGTTCTTCTGTTCCTCCGGGTCTTTCTGCAGGTCATAAAGTTCTGGAACAGGAGCGATAATCAATTTATACCTGTTGTTCTGAAAACTTCTCAGTTCTGACCAGCCGTAGTGGTATCGCGGGTAAAAGGTTTCAGAATAGGCCAGGCGTTCTTCAGGTTTCTTGTTACCAGCGAAGTAGCGCACCAGGCTCATTCCCTGAACTTCCGCGGGCAGCGGAAGCCCTACAAAATCCAGGATGGTGGGCATTACATCAGCCAGGGTTACTACCCCGGAGTAGGTTTTACCGGCAAATTTGTCGGAAGGGGGAACAAATATCAAAGGGACATGAAGGGCTTCCTGGTAAACAAAAAAGCCATGAGTGCTTTCTTTATGTGCGCCGAGGCTTTCTCCATGGTCAGAGGTCAGGACCAGGAGGGTGTTTTCCTGCAGCCCGGTTTTTTCTAAATAATCCTTAAGCCGGGCTAACTGGCTATCAGTGTAGGCTATTTCTCCCAGGTAGGGGCGGTCAGAAAACTGGCTGTGGTAGGGTTCTGGTGGGTCATAGGGTGTGTGTGGGTCATAGAGATGTACCCAGAGGAAAAACGGATTTTGAGAATTTTTTTCCAGCCAGGAAAGCGTTTCGTTTATGGTTTCATCTGCCCGACGTTGCACTTCCCCCAGAGAAATCTTTTCAAAACGGCCTAAGTCAAAACGGTCAAAATAATAATCAAAGCCCTGGTTAAGCCCCCATTTAGAATCCAGAACATAGGCCGAAACGAAGGCCGCGGTAGTATAACCAGCTGATTTGAAGACCTCAGCTATGGTTTCCAGCTGGGGAGGAACCACAAAGCCGCCGTTGTCTCTCACACCGTGGAAGAGTGGAAGTGTTCCGGTAAGTATGGTGGTATGGGAAGGGAAGGTCAGCGGTGTCTGAGAGATACAATTTTCAAAACGAACGCCCCGGGCTGCCCAGCTGTCCATGGTGGGGGTGACGTCTGGATTAAATCCGTAGCAGCCGACCCGGTCAGCCCGCAGGGTGTCAACGGTAATCAGGACCACGTTGAGTTTTCTGGAACTGGGTTTCTGCTGATGAGTTAAGCTGGAATTTTTCAGAGTGAAAAGAAGATAAGCTCCGCCGGCCAGAACCAGCAGAAGGCCGGCCAGAATTGGCAACCTGTTTTTCCTGAATTTCATAAAAAAATTATACCACAGGTCCTTGCTTTTCATTCAAAGTAGCCCAAAAAAAATAAAATGAAATTAAACCTTAAGGTAAGCTAAATAACCAAATAAATTAGACCAGCATTAAACATTCCAGGTAGGAAAGTTTCCGCTGAGTTGAATCTTTGGGCAATGTTCAATATGAGCTCCTAAGTGGTAGAAAGTTTGAAACAAGACTGAAAATTCTTGGTGATTTACTGCGGTTTTAAATCTTAAGCGTGGCTTTAGGTGTCAGCAAAAGATAAAAAAAATATTTTGTCTCCAGGCTGTTTATCACCATCAACGCCGGGCTCAGGGACAGGATAGGTATCAGAGTTAGTTAAGTGATGAGAGTATTGTTTATCATTCCGGCAAGCTTTAGCTTGTTAAAATAAAAAAAAGGGCGGCAGAAAATCTGCCGCCCTTTCTGCTTTCAGGCGATTAGAAGATCAAGCGGATTCCAACTCTGGCCTGTCTGGGGTTGACCAGACCATAAAGCTGATGTCCGGTGGTTGAGGGCCATTGATCAGGATACCAGTCGTACATCCAGCGCGTACCCCAGGAAGTTATGGTATCAACGTTGAGCAGGTTGAAAACATCCAGCATCAGGCCGAGGCGGTACTTGTTAGCAAAGGTGAAGATTTTTTCCAGCCTGATATCAATCTGATGGTCCATCGGGTAATGATGCTCGCCCCTCGGTCTGAGGAAGAAAGTCACCCGGCCTTGGTTAAACCTGGAAGTTCTGTAGCGGGCGGTCCAGGCATTCCCCGTCACTCCATGATAGTAAACGTTGACGCTGAGTTCTATCTTGGGAATAATGTAAGTACCCTGAACCTTGATCATGTGCGTGGGGTCGTAAGTGGAATGTCCGTCAGCGTTAATCCAGAAGTTAGGGTCATCAACTGGTCCGCCATAACCGATGTCATCAGCAAAGCCGTTATCGGTGGTACCCCAGGCCTTGGACAGGGTGTAAGAAGCCAGCAACTGCCAGCGGTTGGAAAATCTCTTGTTGAACAGGAATTCCACACCCTGATAACGCCTGTAAGGCTTTAACAGTATCCACGGATGACCTTCTTTCCAGGCAGTGTAAAGGTTGGTAATCAGGTAGTCGTGGGTATCTACGGTGTCAGGTGTCCTTTCATAAAGTGTGTAGGTGCCAAAATTTGGAACATTTACTGTTCTGGTAGTATAGTTTGCCGCCCGGTCAATTGGTCCGATAATGTTTTTCCATTCACGCCAGATGTAGGTTACGCTGAAGGAAGAATCTTTGAACAATTCTCTTTCCAGGCTGACCGTAAACTGGTTCATGTACGGGTGCTTGATGTTCGGGTCCATATGGTAAAGCTGCTCATGGACGATTCTCATGAATTCTACCCATTCGCCAGTATCATAGTCATAATAGTATCCGATATAATCATGGTAGGCTGAAGGCGGGTTCATGCGGTCATGGTAGCTGGAAAGCATGGCTTCAGAAAATTGGCCGTAGTGGGCTTTTAAGACAGTGGACTTGTCTCCAAAAACATCAAAAGTGAAGCCGATACGTGGAGCTATTCTGTTATTGGTATAGACATTTCCGGAGACTCCTTTAACCTGGCCCCAGTACCAGCTGAAGCGCACGCCGGCGCTGATGTTCAACCTCTTGGTTACCTGCCAGGAATCCTGGGCAAAGGCTTCTATTCTGGTATATCTGGTGTTGGTATCATAACCGGCATATTGGTAAGCCAGGTAAGGATAACCGTAGTAATCATAATACTGAACATGGTCACCCAGGTCACCACCTTCACCGGTAAAGCCATAGCGGTTACGCACAAATGACCTTTCAAACTCAGCGCCAAATTTGAAGTCGTGGCTGCCGTAGAAATCCTCAACGTAGTGGCTCAAGCTGGCGTTGGTCTGGAAACGAGCTCTGTCAGCATAAAAGTAATACCCTGAGCTGTACCTCTGGAAGTTTTCATCAAGACTGAAGTGCATGTAAGGAGCCATACCCACTTCCGGGTCAAGGTAGTAATAGCCCCAGAAACCAGCTGCTTTCAAGTCAAAGAAGGTTTTAGAACTCAGGATTTTGGTCAGACTAAAATTGCCCACGACCTCAGGTGATTTCTGAGTAACGGTAGCTTCCGGAGAAACGGTAGCACCAGCGCCTCTGTTGTTTCCGTTGTAAGTATCGACCTGAACAGACACATTCATACTCAGGCTGGGAGTCACTTGAGCAGTTAACTTCAAGAAAGACCTTGGCTGATAGTAGTCCTGAGCCTCGGGGAAACCAGTTGGATAACGCCAGGTTTCGTAGTACTGAAGACCTACATAGAACCACAGTTTGTCACGGATGATGGGACCACCAAGGTGGGCGTTGGCGTCCATCAATTTCAAAAGCGGAGAGGTAATGTTGGGAAAATCATTGGCGTAAGCGCTGTTGTTGGTGGTAACCCACAAACCTTTTGGAAAATCACCTTTTTTACCCTGGAAGTCAAATTCCATGTGGCCCGAGAATTGATTACCACCGGATTTGGTCACCAGGTTGAAGATAACGCCGGTGAAGTTTCCGTACTCAGCTGGCAGACCTACACCCATAACCTTGGCCTCTTCTACGATGTTGTGGTCGGAAAAAACCCAGGCCGAACCAGCTTCCGGGTCAGCCACGTTCACGCCGTCCATGGTGTAGGCGATACCAGTATTCTGAGAAGCGCCGTAGGCGACATTGTTGGTAACGCCAGGGGCCATGTTTACGATATCAGCAGTAAACTGGCTGTAAGGAATGTTTCTCAGGATTTCGTTGCTCAAAGATACGGAAGCGGTTTCTGTGGATTTGACATCCACGGTCGGGGCCTTGGCTACTACCGTTAATTCCTCGGCCACCGCGGCCTGTTTCATGGTGAGGTCAATGGTCAGGGTGGTGGTAGTGGTCAAACGGATGTTTTCTTGCACCACGGTGGTAAACCCCTGAAGCTCAGCCTTTATGGTGTAAGTACCAGGAGGCAAGGCCGGGAAACGGTAGTTCCCTTTGGCATCGGTAACATAGGTTCTGGTGCCCATCAGGCTCGGACCGGAAATAGTGACCGTGACTCCAGGAAGTGGAGCACCCGATTCATCTACCACGGTTCCGGTGATAGCACCAGTTTCCCTTGATTGGCCGATAGCCAGAGGAGCAAGCATGAGGATCAAACAAACCCAAATCAATAACTTACTTTTCAATTTTCACTCCTCCTTTTTCTTTTTTTCCATACCCAAAATTTTAGACCCTAAAATTTTGATTTAATCGGGGAAACGCTTCTCCTTTTACCACCTCCTTCCCTCAATTTAAATAAAAAATTTCGTTAAATTAACCTGCAAAATATATGCCAATTTTAGAATTAGAAAAAAAATTTATAATTATAAATAAATCAATTATTTATGAAAAAAGACGGATTTTTTAGCCCGGGAAATTCAAATTCTTGAACAGATAAAATCCAATTTATTGAACCAGTTGGGCTAATGGGCCAATAAATAACTTATATTAGCGCAGCCTTTCTTTTTGCCGCCCGGGGCTGGATAATTCTTGTGAGCGATAAAAAATTTAATGAACAAAAATGAATGAGTAAAAAGTGACCGGAGGCGATTTAAGAGAAAGTTGTTTAAAACATGGAACTTTTTGATAAAATGGTAAGTAAAAATAATGGAAGCTAAAAGCGGTAATAAAAATCCAGGCCCAGAGCCGGGAAAATTTTGGGGATATTTTTTCTTAAATTTTATAAAATTTTTTTGAAGAACTGAAAGAGAGGATAGCCTTGGAAAAAATAAAAGGAAGAAAAGCTCATCAACAGGCCGGGAAAATTTTTCTGCTTGGCTTAATTTTTGTGTTTCTTTTTCCACTTTTTTGGCAGCCGCTTCATTCTCAGTCTGAAAAAGACCTGCTCAAGGTGCTCACACCGGCTCAGAGGGAATGGCTGGAAATAGTCACTCCTATAATTACAGATGCTGAAAAGCAGGTTTTTTATAAATTAAAAACCGAACAGGAAAGAGACCGGTTTATAAATTTATTCTGGAAAATAAGAGACCCTAACCCGGAAACAAGTGAGAACGAATTTTACCGGGAATACATGGAACGGGTACATTTTGCCGATACTTACTTTAGTATCGGTTCTTCCAAAAGGGGATGTTTGACCGAGAGAGGGTTTTATTACCTGCTGCTGGGCAAGCCGCTGGAAAGACAGGTGTTCGCCACCTTTTCAGATATCTGGCCCATGGAACTCTGGTTTTACAAGGGGGAACCAAAATACGGGTTGCCGGGCTATTTTTATCTCCTCTTTTATCAACCTCAAGGGGTAGGCGATTACCGGCTTTATTATCCGGGCGTTGAGGGACCGGAAAAACTGGTAATTCCAGCCCTTACCAGAGAAACTTTGAACAGGAATAACGCTTTAGAAATTCTTAAATCTATCAACAGCGAGCTGGCCAAAGCCGCCATCAGCTACCTGCCTGAAGACCGGGCTGCCTCGTTCAGCTCTTTTTCCTCGCAATCTATTATTGCAGCCATAAAATCATTGCCGGAAAAGCAATTTGTCACAGATTATGCCCGGCACTACTTGAGTTTTAAAGACCTGGTGGAGGTGGAATATTCTCACAATTATTCGCCCTGTCAGGCCACAGCCAAAGTCTTAAGAAACGGGGGTAATTTCTTCCTCCACTGGTCTTTGGAGCCGGAAAAAATCAACCTGGCAGAAAATAATGGCCTTTACTCCGCCTATTTTGAGCTGGTTACCAGGATTGAGGATGAATCCGGCCGGCTGGTTTTCAGCCAGACAGAGGAGATACCGCTGCGTCTGAATCAGAAGCAGTTTGAAGAACACGGACGGCAGAGGTTTGCTCTCCAGGATATGCTGCCTCTGCTACCTGGCAATTACCGCCTTTTGCTACTACTGAAGAATAAAACTGGCAAGGATTTTACTTCCTGGGAAACAACCCTCAAAGTACCACAAGCACAAGAAAAGAGATACCTTAGCTCTTTGATACTCTACCATAGCCGGGCAGATTTGCCAGAAGGGAAGATGAAGGCTTTTTCTGTCGGCCGGTCGGAACTACTGGTCAGCGCCAGAAATGAATTTTCGCCCTCAGAAAAGCTTCAAGTTTTTGCCCAGCTTTTAAACTTGGGTCCAGGCCTGAAAGAAGATGCTTCTGTACAGTTATGTGTTAAAAGTCTTGATTCGCCCGAATGGAAGCAGAGTCAGGAAAAAGCCTTGAAAGAGGTTGCAACTTCTGACGGCAGCTTGTTTTTTGAACCCGTGGACCTGACCCAGGTTAAGCCTGGTTATTACCAGGTGGAGCTAATTCTCTCCCAAAATGGACAGGTGCTGGAAACGCAGACAGAGAACTTCATTGTCTTAAGTGCTCCCGTGTTAACCGCTCCCTGGGTTTACAGTCGGCTTTATAGCCAGGCGTCGTTGGTGAAATTTGACAAAATCCTGGCCTCTCAGTATTTCCTGAAAGGCGATTATAAAAAAACCGTAGAATGGTGCGAGCGTATCCTGAAAAACCAGGAAGAAACTGAAACGCGCCTGCTGCTGGGTAAGGCACTTTATGGAGCCGGTGAATACTCCAGGTCCATAGAAACGGTGCAGCCTCTTTTTGAGCAAACAAAAAACCGGGAAGCAGGAAAGGTCCTGGCGCTTGATTATGCCGCCTTGAAAGATTGGTCCCGGGCCGTTTATTACCTGGAACAGCTTCTGTCCGAGGCCACGGAAGTTGGGGTGTTGAACCTGGCCGGTGAAGCTTATGAGAACCTGGGAGAAAAAGAAAAAGCCGTCAAGGTTTATGAAAAGTCTCTGTCTTTGCTGCCAGACCAGCCGGAGTTGAGAAAAAAATTAGAAAAATTAAAGAGCAAATGAAAAATCGGGCAGAAAGATTAAGCTGAGCTTAGAAGAGTTAGGCTGAGTTCAGAAAACAGGAAAGAGAGAAAGAAAAAATGAAAAGCCAGCGGGTGTTTTAAGCTTATCATCGTTGAGTTCATTGTTGAGTTTTTGCTGGGAAAAAGTTGTGATACTGAACAGACCCGGCGGACAGGTTTAATTCTCAGCAAATTGTTTTAAAAATTGAGCAAAAATAATATAATAGATACAGAGAAGAAAATGTTCTTCTCTAGTTTGTTTTTGATTGGCAGGAGAAAAAATGAAGCTGACTCAAATCATTAAATCTTTGGTCCTTGTCTTTCTGGTGTTTTTGCTGGCCGGAAGTATTCAGGCCCAGGTCCAGGGAAAGGTGAGGGGTATGGTGGTTGATGCCCAGGGTAATCCGCTGGAAAAGGTCACGGTTTCCATAATTTCTGTACGTAGTGTTTCCCAGCGTTATGAAACAACCACTGGAAAAGATGGTAAATTTTCCCAGATTGGCATCCAGCCCGGTTATTATCAGGTCGTATTCAAGAAAGACGGTTACCTGACCAAGACCACGGAAGTTCATGTGGAAATTGCCTCAGATACTGTGCTGGAAGTAAAACTGGAAACAGCTGACCAGGTGGCCATGAAAGCTCTTTCCGCGGCTGATAAAGCCTTTATCAACGGGACTGAAGCCTACAATAAGCAAAATTATGCTGAAGCCCTGAAAGAATTTGAAGAAGCTATAAAACTTAGCTCGGGAAACTGGGCGTATTATTTTAATTATGGTTTGACTTTGAAAAAACTTAACCGACTGGAGGAAGCCAGAGAAGCTTTCAAGAAAGCAGTGGAGCTTAATCCCGAAAGCTTCAGCGCTAACAAGGAATATGGTGAAATGCTGGCCAGACAGGATAATTTTGCTGCTGCCCTTGAATATTACAAAAAGGCTGTGACTCTCAGCCCCAATGATCCTGATGCCCACTACAACCTGGCAGTTTGCTTGCTGAATTCGGGGCAGGGGGAAGAAGCCTTTAACCATTTCCAGAAAGCAGTGGAGCTTAAACCGGATTATGCCGAGGCTTATTTTCAACTGGGTTCTCTGTGCATCAGTCAAAACAAAAAAGAAGAGGCCATAAATTACCTTCAGAAATTTGTGGATCTGGCTCCGCAGCATGAGAAAGCGGCCCTGGCCAAACAGTTGCTGGAATACCTGAAAAAATAAATAAAGCCATCTGGGGAGTCAATTTTCGAATTGTTTTCAATTTAATGGATTCAATCCATTTTCTTGGATTAAAAAGTCAAAAAGCCTAAATATATCTTATATCAGATAGTCTGTCTGCCATTTAGCTAATTTATTGATAATTCTCAAATTATAAGGAGAAAAAGGAGGCGGCCTTTTCTATAAAAAAATTGGCACATAAATTGCAAATAGGGAGGAGGGCATTTTTAGAAAAACCTCATAGAGAAAGGAGGTGAAAAGAAGGGCTTAAAAAAGTTCAAAAATTTGAGGGCAAATTTATTCAGGATGGAGTGAACATCACTCCAGGGCAAGGGCCTTGATTGGTGATTCCAATCAATATTAAAAGGAGGAAACAGTGAAAAAAATTTGGTTGCCTCTTTTGATTATCGTCCTTTCCGTTTCTATGGCTGCTCAGGTTCGTACCGGCAATATCTACGGCAAGGTAGTGGATGCCGAGGGCAATCCCCTTCCTGGCGTCACTGTCACCTTGACCAGCTCTATGTTTCCTGCTCAGACAACGGTAACCGGGCCTGAGGGCCAGTTTAGGTTTTTGTCTTTGCCTCCAGCTAAAGACTACGCTATAAAATGCGAGCTGCAAGGATTCAAAACCAAAGTGGAAAGCGGAATAATTGTGGTCATTGGCGGAAATACTAACCTGACCATTACCATGGAGCAGGGCGTGCTGGAGGAACAGGTGACGGTTACGGCCGTAACCCCGATGGTGGATACTAAGAAAACGACCGTCGGCAAGAACGTCACCCAGGAAATTTTGCAGTCGTTGCCGACAGCCAGAGACCCCTGGAACGTTATGGCCCTGGCACCATCAGTTATCATGGACCGTGAAAACGTCGGTGGTAGCGAATCCGGTCAGCAGGCCAGCTATTATGCGCGTGGCGACGTCAGTGGTGGTGCTAATAATGTCTGGGCTCTGGATGGCGTCGTCGTCACTGACCCGGCTGCTATTGGCGCTTCACCCATTTATTGGGACTTTGATTCTTTTGAAGAAATGAACGTGGTGGTGGGTGGCGCCGATGTAACTGTTCAGACGGGTGGCGTTGGTCTGAACATGGTTACCCGTCGTGGTGGTAACAAGGTTAGCTTAACAGGCCGTTTCTACCTGACTGATAATTATTTCCAGGCTAAATACAAGGACAAAGCTTACAATAAAATCAATCAGATTAAGGACTATGGCTTCAGCCTGGGCGGACCATTGGTAAGAGATAAAGCCTGGTTATGGATGTCCTACGGCGTTCAGGACATTAACGCTCTTACAATTATTGGTACTCCTCAGAAACCGACACTGGAAGATTATAACTTCAAGTTAAACCTGCAACCTTTTAAAAATAACCGCTTTGAAGCTCTGTTTACGGCCGGGCAGAAAAAGTTCATCGGTCGTTCTTCAAGCCCGTCTTTCCCCGAAGGTTATGACCAGGGTTGTCCTTTCCACTGGGGTTCTCCTATTGTTAAAATCCAGGACGAACAGATGTTCGGCAACAACCTGCTCATATCCTTCAAGTTTGCTTACATGAATGCAGCTTTCTCCCTGATTCCTCACAGTGACCCGGAAATGAAGAAGCTGGTTATGACTGATGTTACTAATGATGTTACCTATGATAACTGGTACTACATTACCAAGCGACCGATGAAAGATTATACCTTAAATGGTCAGTACTTTAACGACAATTTCCTTAATTTAAGCCACGAAGTAAAGTTCGGCCTGGAATACATCACCAGAAGAGTTACCACTGATTCTGCTGCGCCCGGAAACCTGTACATGATGTATAACCTGAATTATCCAGACATAGACTTTAGTGGGGATGGGGAACCTGATTTTACTCCAGGGATGAGGCAGATGGGCGTTTACAGCGCCTATAATCTGGACTGGGCTGTTGACCAGTATACCGCTTACGTTCAGGATACGATTACCAAAGGACGTCTGACTGTGCTCCTCGGCTTGCGTTTTGACCGTCAGCAGCCGCACATCAATTCCAGCTGGTACTATACGGTTAACGATAACCCGGTCTGGACCCAGTATGCTGAACCAGATGTGAAAAATGCCATAAAGAATTTCATGCCTGGCATGATTGTTCCGAAGATAAAGCCTGATTATCGCTGGGATGTACTTTCTCCAAGAATTGGTCTGACTTATGATATCTTTGGGACGGGTAAGACCATCTTCAAAATCAGCGGTGCCAGGTACGGCGATTTCATGGGCACCGGTTCTTCCAACTACCTGTTTAATCCCTACGGTGCCGCCGGTTGCTGGTTGAATTTCTGGTGGCTGGATGCCAACGGAGATAACAAAATGCAGGCTAACGAACTTTACTGGAATGACCCCGACACCTATGCTCCTGTCCCCTTGATTGTCAACGGCGCTATCAACCCGGATTATGCTAATTTTGAAGGTTATTCCTGGGGCGGTTTTACGCCTGGCAGCCAGACCCCTGGACCTTCTCCTTATTTTGTCAACAAGAAGGCGACATCTTCCTATACTTATGAACTGCTGACCACTCTGGAACACGAACTCAGAAAGAACCTGAGTGTGGGCCTGAACTTTGTTTACAGGAAGTACTCTCATTTCAGCTGGGATGTTCCCTACTACACTAACGGGCCATATGGTGATTACAGAATCAATGGCCAGGACGTAATTCGTGATTACAAGGTCTATGATGTAGCCGGTCAGATTCCGACCAGCCTGTCCGGTGTACCGGGTGCCAGTGGCGTGGACCTCGGAGAAGGTGCTGGCAGAGACTATTACCTGCTTAAGTCCGGTTATGGATATACTCCCTACTCTTACCACACGCTGAATGGTAATTATGCTACCTACTGGGGCATTGATTTGCTGTTCAACAAGAGACTATCAGACAAGTGGATGCTGAATGGTTCGTTCTCCTACATGGACCAGAGATACCACTACAAAGATGGTGTTCAGAACCCCACGAACCTGTGGGCCACTGATAATCAGCTCTATGCACCTTACATCGGTGGTGCTTCTGGTAAAATCAGCCAGTACGTTTTCTCTCACTGGATGGTAAAACTTGAAGGTCTGTATCAGCTTCCTTATGGTTTTGACATTTCCTTCACCTTCAACGCCAGGCAGGGCTATATAATTCCACATAGTATGACTATTGTAGATTATCGCTGGCCGAATTCTTACAACCGCTCTACGGGCGTCTATCTGGATGTGTTTGGTAAAGACACTCTGCCTGTTTTCTATCAGTTGAACATGAGGTTGGAAAAAGAAGTCAGGCTCGGAGATACAGGTCGGATTTACCTTATGGCGGATGGGTTTAACGTGTTCAACAAGGCTATCATCAACAGAAGATATCCCAAGACCGAAGGGACCCTCTATATCTATTCAGACCACATGACGTTCAAGCCATATGCAAACAAGTACAAGATCAATGAGTACCTTAACCCGTTCGTTATGAGGTTAGGAGTTCGTTTCACCTTCTGATTTGCGGAGAAGCTCAAGAGCCCTTCCTCCTTTTAAGGGGGGAAGGGCTTTTTATTTTTGCTGGTAGAATGTGGTAAAATAAAAAAAGAGCTTTAAAAAGAGCTGTTTTTATGGTTTAGACTTCAAATGAAAAAATTCAGGTGGCTGGCGCTCTTAACCATTTTTTTAATAATGTTCCCTTATTTTTATCTGGCTGGTGGTTTGTCTGCCAGGGCCTTTCCTCAGGAGACGGGCAAAAAAAATAAGACTTATAATGTTTTATTAATAACCATAGATACTTTGCGGCCAGACCGTCTGGGCTGCTACAATTCTCCTCATTTAAAGACACCGGCCATAGACCGACTGGCCAGCGAAGGAATAATCTTTGACCGTGCTTTTGCCCATACCCCTTTAACTCTACCATCGCATGCCAACATTCTTCTGGGGTTGACGCCGATTGAACATGGCGTGCATGACAACGGCTTTTTCCGTGTCCCGGAAAATTTTCCTACCCTGGCTACCTGGCTCAAGAAAAGCGGCTATAACTGTGGTGCTTTTATTGGAGCTTTTCCTCTTGATGCCAGGTTTGGTCTGAACCGTGGTTTTGATGTTTATGACCAGGGATATAGTTCTGATTCCGGGCTGGATTTTAAATTTGCTGAGCGAAAGGCAGAAGAGGTAGTAGACAGTGCCCTGTCCTGGCTAAAAAAGCAGAATCAGGCCTGGTTTTTATGGATACATTGCTTTGACCCGCATCAGCCTTATGAACCACCTTCACCCTTTTCCGAGCAGTTCAAGGATGACCTTTATAGTGGAGAGGTAGCTTATACGGACAAGTCTCTGTCTGTACTTTTTGATTATCTCCGGGCTCGTGGTCTTTATGAAGAAACGATAATTATCCTGACTGGAGACCACGGTCAATCGCTGGGAGAACACGGGGAAGCCACGCATGGCTATTTTGCCTATAATTCAACTATTTGGGTTCCGTTGATAATAAAAGCTCCGGGGCTAAAATCAGGCCGGATAAGTAGCTATGTCTGTCATGCTGATATTTTTCCCACGGTTTGCGAGCTTCTGGGCCAGCCAGCTCCGGAAAAGCTGGCGGGCAAATCGTTAGTACCTCTGATGAAAGGCAAAAGCCTGGCACCCAGAAAAATATACTTTGAGTCCCTTTACGCCTATTATCGTCGCGGCTGGGCTCCATTAAGGGGATTTATAGAAGGGACAAAAAAATTCATAGATTCTCCTTTACCTGAACTTTATGACCTGAAACAGGATTTTATGGAAACAAAAAACCTGGCCACGGCCAGTATAAGCAAAGAAAAAGAGGCCCTGAATCAGCTGTTAAAAGAGGCCGGTTCGGCCATTAACCAGCCAGCTTTAAAAATTGACCGGCAGAGTCAGGAGAGGCTGGCGAGCTTGGGCTACATTGGAGGGTATGTTCCGCCGGAGAAAAAAAGTTTTGGACCAGAAGATGACCTGAAAACGCTTCTGCCGTTTAACCAGAAGTTTGAGCTGGCACAGGAGCTGTATTACAAAGGCAAGGTCACGGAAAGCCGGGAAATATTGCAGGAAATTATCTCCGCTCGACCCGATTTTGATAATCCTTATCTTTTTCTCACCACCATACTCCAGAAATCAGGCCAGCTGGCCGAGGCGGAAGCGGTGTTGAAGTCTGGCCTTAAAGCCAACCCCAGGAATTATAAGTTGTGGATGGAGGCTGGTATTGTAGAGGTGGAGCTGGGCAAGTATGAGGAAGCCATTAACAGCTTGCAGCAGGCTATGAGTTTGATTGACTGGGACCCGGACTTATGGAATTATCTTGGAGTAGCCTACTGGAAAAAGGGGCAGCTGGAGAAAGCCCTGGAAGTTTATGAAAAAGCCCTGAAAATTGACCCCGGTTATGCCGTGACCCTGACCAACCTGGGGATGACGGAAATTTCTTTGGCCATGAGAGATAGAGAGGCCAGCTATTTAGCCCGGGCGGCTGAACATTTGGCCAAAGCCCTGGAAAATGACCCCCATCATGCCGAGGCTTATAATGGTCTGGGAGTGGTCAGGAGGTTAAAAGGGGATTTAGAGGGAGCCATCAACCTATGGAAAAAAGTCATAGAACTTAACCCCGGGCATCGTTTTGCTCTTTATAACCTGGGACTGGCTTACCTGACCCGGGGTGATAAAGCTCAGGCGAGGTCTTATCTGGAAAAATATAAAGCACTTTATTATCAAGGAATGAGCCCGGAGGAAAGAGAAGAAATTGACGCTATGATCATGAAATGTCAGAAATAATTGTCCGGGTAATGAAATAAAATGTCTGAAGAAACCGGATTATTTGAACCACGAAAATTTAAATCATTTAAATCAAAGGATAAAAAAATGAGGGACAAAAGGCAAAAGAAAAGAGGGTTGATGGTTTATCTGTTCTTATTTTTGTTTACGGCTCTCAACGTTTTTGCTTTGGCCAATCAGCAGGTAGTGGTCAAAGTCCGGGTTTTCCAGCCCGGGGGATTTGTTGGGGGATTGAAACTCAAAGATTTTGCCTTATTGACGGACAGTAACAGGTTGGCCGCCGAAGGATTGCTGGAGATTAAGGGTAAAGATATCCTTACCAAAGATGGTCAGATAAAAGACCTGCCTAACCTTAACCGGCATTATTTTCTGCTGTTTCAGATGTACGATTATCTACCCGAGCTTAATGAGGTTCTGCTTTATTTTTTAAAAACGGCCTACCTGCCGGGCGATGGTATTGAAATCCAGACCCCGGCCCATAGATATGACCTTAACCCAGGCGCTTTATCGTCTACCACACCTAATGTAGCGGCTCAGCAGATGGCCGATTTTTTGAAAAAGGATATCTTACAGGGTAATGCTTATTACCTGAGCCTCGGGCGAGATTTGCGAAGAATAGTCCAGGCCATAGAAGGTATCAACCCCATGGCCGGTATGGGTGACCAGGGCAGCGCAGAATTATCTCTGATGGGGCTGGAGAGATTGCTCAGTCAGTATCGAGATACCTTACAGAAGGTAGAATCCTTAAGAATACTGGATGAAAAGAAGCTCCTCGACTTTGCCAGAAATCTGGAGAGAGTAGAAGGTCAGAAAATCCTTTACTTCATTTACCAGCAGGAATTTCGGCCAGAGCTGAGTCAGGCCATGCTTAACACGCTTATAGCCAATAATCAGGATAACCAGCAGATCCTGTCCGACCTGCAGGACCTTTTCCAGGTTTATCATCGGGAAATCAAGTTAAACCTAAACAAGTTGGCCGAAATGTTTAACCGTGCTGGGGTTGAAGTTAACTTTATTTTTCTGGAAAGAATTCCGGAGAGGTTCGGCGGGCTGGTCATGAGGGAACAATCAGAAGATGTTTATAAATTATTTTATTCACTGGCCACCGCTACTGGCGGTCAGATTAGCGCGGGAAACAGATTAAGCCCCATGGTGGAAAAGATAATAGCCAATAACCTGTCTTACTATCTATTATTTTTAAACCCGTTAGTTGTTGGGTCCCAGCCCGGTTATCACCAGCTAAAAGTCGGAGTCAGCAACCCGAGTTTTACCCTGGCGGCGCCGGCCGGATTTTTTCTGAAGTGATTATGGGAAGAGAAACAATTTTTAGGTGGCCATATGGCCTATCGTTATTAATTAGCTAGCCAACCAAGAGAGTGGTATAATAATAACCTCTTCAGGTTGGACGAAAAGGATGATAATAAAAGGATCAGGAGGAAGAAAAAATGAATAATATTTTTGCTTCCAGATGGAAAAAAATAGCTGTCTTGTTTTTGTCTTTATTTATATTTTCCCTCGGCCGGCAGGCTTTTGCCCAGGCCTACGCCGGCACGGCCAGAATAAAAGGTGTGGTTACCGATGAAAATGGGCAGCCCCTGGCCGATGTTAAAGTAACCCTCTATCATGTAAACTCAGATTCCGGGTTTGAGACTAAAACCAATGCTAAAGGGGAGTGGCAGGCCAACATGATTCGCGGAGGCAGCTGGTATATAGATTTTTCCAAAACTGGCTATGAAGTTAAGAAATTAAGTATTCAGGTAACAGAAGGGCAGACCAAAGCGCCTGTGATAGAGACCAAGCTTAAGAAACTGGAAGGTTTGGTCATAACCAAGGAGCTTCTGGAAGCGTTAGAAAAGGGAAATAAGCTCTTTGATCAGGGGAAATATGACGAAGCATTAGCTGTCTATAATGATTTACTGACCAAGAACCCGGAAGCCTATGTTATCAATTACAGCATCGGAAATTGTTATTTTGCCAAGGAAGATTACGATAAGGCGATTGAGTACTATCAGAAAGTGATAGAAAAGAATTCCCAGTTTGTGCCGGCCCTGATAGCTCTCGGTAATGCTTATGTGAACAAGAAAGACATTGATAAAGCCATGGAATGGTATAGCCGGATCGATATTAACAAAATTGATGACCCGGTGGTGCTCTACAACATCGGCACGATTTATTTCAACCATTCCCGGCATGAGGAAGCGGTAAAATATTATCAAAAGGCTGTGTCTCTACAGGGAGATTTTCTCGATGCCCTTTATCAGCTGGGCCTGACCCAGTTGACTTTGGGACATTTTAAAGAGGCACTGGAGGCTTTCCAGAATTATCTGAAGATTGATGCCGAATCAGAGCGCGCTTTACAGGTTAAGAACTTTATAGAATTTTTAAAAACTAAAATTTAAAGAAAGTTAACAATTATCGCTCTGTTTGTAACCAAAACTGGAGAAAATAGTTAATTTTTAGAGAAGGTCAAAAGAAAATTTAGAGGCAAATGAGAGATATGGTGCGCTCCAAAAAAGCTTTTCTGGTTATCTTTTTAGTTAGTTTTTCCCTCTCTTTAGCCTTCGGCCGCCCGGGTCTGACGGACGAGAAAGAGCTGGCGCCAAAGTACCAGGAATGGTTAAAGCTGGTCAGCTACATTATTACTGACCAGGAAAGAGAGGTTTTTTTAAAGCTCAAGCGAGATGCTGACCGCGACGCCTTCATTGAGAGTTTCTGGAAGATGCGAGACCCGACGCCCGGGACGCCTGAAAATGAATATAAAGAAGAAATCATAAAAAGATTTGAATATGTTAACACCAATTTTAAAAGAGGTTCGTCCAGAGAAGGCTGGCAAACCGATATGGGCCGGATATATATGATTCTCGGCCCCCCGGCCAGCATTGAAAGAATTGAGGGAAAAACAGGCATTGTACCCTGTCAGATCTGGACTTACTATGGCGATGTCAGTAAGGGGCTTCCGTCTCATTTCGTACTGGTTTTTTTCCAGAAAGCTGGCGTGGGTGAATACAAGCTTTATGACCCCCTGGCCGACGGACCTTACAGTCTTTTGGAAAACAAACGAGAAGTAGACTGGGAAGATTATGAGGGGATTTATGAAACAATAAAAAAAATAGCTCCCACTTTGGCGGTTCCAGCCCTCACCATAGTGCCCGGTGAGTACAGCCCCGCCTATTATCAGCCATCACCTCGTAATGCTATTATCATGAAAAAGATTCTGGAATCGCCGAAAAAAGACATCAACCCCACCTACGCTACCAATTTTCTGAAGTATTCCGGTCTGGTCTCTACCGAGTATCTGACCAATTACATTGAAAGTGATGCTGTCCTGGAGATTATGCCCGAACCAGAAACTGGAGTAAATTTTGTTCATTTCATTATTTCGCCCAAATCCCTTTCTGTTGATTATTATGAACCGAAAAATCAGTATTACTGCAATTTTACTCTGAACGTTAGCGTCAGAGCCGGAGATAAGATAGTTTTCCAGTATAACCGAGAAATTCCTTTCTATTTTCCGGAAGCGGACCTGCCCAAGGTTAAAGCCAATGGTCTGGCCATTGAAGATAGTTTTCCCATCGCCGAAGGCCAGTACCAGGTGAATGTTTTACTGCAGAATACGGTGGGCAAAGAGTTCTCAACTCTGGAAAAAAGCATTAAGGTAGCTCAGGTTTCTAACAGACCAACCTTATTCGGCCCGTTTATTGGTTATAAAACGCAAAAATTTAATCGCCAGCAACATCTACCCTTCAAGATTGGCGAGGAAAAATTAATCCTGGACCCCAGAATGACTCTCTCGGCTGCTGACCAGATCATAGTCATGCTTGGCCTGGAAAACCTGGACCAGCAGCTCTGGCAGAAAGGATATGTAGAAATCGCGATTAAGGGGCTTAAGCCCGAGAACCGGGGTTCTCAAACAATTAAAGTGGAGCTTAATCAGGGCGAATTTTCCCGGTTAACTGGCTTATGGCCTAGTTTTAAAGCCACTGATTTTCCGCCTGATTATTATGAAATCAGGGCCAGGTTAATTGACGGAGAGGGAAAGGTTATTGACGAAAAAAAGGGCAACTTTATCATTTCGGCCGAACAGGCTATTGGACATCCGCTGAGTCAGGTGCGAATTGTTCCTTTGGCCTTTAAGCACTTGTTTTATTATATTTTGGCCCGCCAGTATGAAGAAACTAATCAGGACGAGAAAGCCGATTATTTTTATCAGACGACGCTCTCTCTTAAACCGGATTATCAAGAGGCACTCGTCAGCTATGGTCAGTTCCTTCTCCGGCGGAGCCAGTTTGCCCGGGTTCTTGATTTAAGCGCTCGCCTGAGCGAAGACCCCAAGCAGAACTTTGCTTATCATTCTTTGCGGGGCAGAGCTTTCCTGGGTCTTAAAGACTACCAGAAGGCTATTGAGGAATTAACCCTGGCCAATCAGATTTATGACAGCGATATCACGGTCATAAATGCCCTGGGGCTGGCTTTCTACGGGAAAGGCGATAAGAATAAAGCCCGGGAAGCATTCCGGGCCTCCTTAAAGCTTAATCCAGATCAACCAGAGATAAAAAAATTGCTGGTGCAAACGGATAATCAGGAAAAGTAGAAAAATAAAAATTTTGTGGCCGCTCAGATTTATTTGCGAGAAAAAAAAGGGCCACGGGCTTAGCCCGTGGCCCTTTTCCATTTCCGTTTTAGCTTACTCCGTTACCAGTTCAAAAGGAATTCTTTTTTCCAGGGTCAGGCCAGAAAGGTTGTCTTTGATGTTGATCACCAGTTCGTACTTGCCTGGCTCCACCGGGCGGTCTTCAATTCTTTCTCCTTTCTCGTCTTTAATCTGAACTTTTTTGCTGGTGGGGATGGGAATTGGTTGCTCAATAAACGGGCTGTCATATTTCATGGGGGTGAAAGCCACGATCTTGGTGTTGTCTTTTCTGATGTCGAAATTAATTTCAACATCCACTTTCTGGCTTTCATTAAATTTTGTGCCGTAGACCATGAACATTAGAGTTGGCTGGTCACCTGGCTTCAAAATGTTATTGTAGGCGGGGTAAGCCTTAAAAATAATCCAGCTGAAATAATCCTTATGGAAATTCGGGTAATTTTCTTGGGTGTCCATCTGCTGGATATCTTTCAACAGGAACAGGCTGCTGGTTTCCAGTTTGCCTTCGGAAACAATTTTTTCGTAATTGGGGATTTCGAACTCAAAGTAAGTCGTGCCGAGTTTTTTGGTGGTGGGGTTACCTATGGCGCAAGCCAGAAGGTATTTACCCGCTGGCAGGGGATAGCCAAGGTAATAATTGGCTTCAGCTTCGGGATTGTAGTTAGCTGCGGGAACGGTGAAGTTGCCGGCCGTCTGGTGCTCAGCCACCAGCTTCAGGTCGCTGTCCTTCATCTGGTAAATGTCAAAAAACACCACAACATTGGTCTTGAGGTTTTCCTGGTCAGTAGGTGAAGGGGCATATTCCAGGTCGGAGTTTTTGATTTTGGTTACCAGGACGGCAATGTAAGTGCCTTTGGCCGGCAGGATGATGACATCATTGAATTGAAAAGGCAGGTCCATTTTACCTAGCCTGGTGGCCAGTCCCTGGTCCAGAAGAGCCTTTATATCCTTGGGAATGACGGACGCTTTCTGGTCTTTCTTTTGATCCTTCTTCTGATCTTTCTTCTGGGGTGCGGCTTCCGAGAAAGAAACCACCAGTGAGAGAATCAGAATCATGATCAGCGATAAGGTGAAAACTCTTTTAAATCTCATTTTTCCTCCTGTTTAGTCTTTTCACCGGCTTCTTAACTGCAACTTTTATGCCAGCTAAGAAGGGTATTATTATCAGTGTAATATATTCCTTTTGGTTTCAAATGTAAAATTTATTTACAAAAAAATTTTTTCTATCATTAAAAAACTTATCTTCAACTCAAATTTTTCCTTATCTTACCTCAACCGCGGTCTGGATTTCAACTGGAATTTTCTGACGGCTTTTAAGTGTTCCTCAAAAGACCTGTTGAACACATGCGTCCCGTCATTTCTGGCGACAAAATAAAGATAGTCAACGCTGGCCGGGTGAAGGGCCGCCAACAGAGAATCTTTACCCGGGTTACAGATAGGTCCCGGAGGTAATCCCCGGTAGAGGTAAGTGTTGTAGGGCGAGTTTAAATTCTTATCCCGGGCTCTGATATTCCCATCGTACCTGTTTTCCAGCTTAAGAGCGTAAATAATCGTCGGGTCACAATCAAGTTTCATGCCTAACTTCAAACGGTTACGGAAAACGGCAGAGACTAGGGGCTTTTCTTCCGGCACGGCGGTTTCCTTTTCTATCAGAGAAGCCAGGATGACGATTTCCCTGAGTTTAAGCCCTGAACTCTGAATACTGGCCAGTTCTTTTTCCAGGAAGCTTTTTCTGAACTGCTCCACCATGCTTTTGACCATCTCTTCGGCCTGAACCTCCCGGGGGAAATGGTAGGTTTCCGGGAAAAGATAGCCTTCCAGATTCCTGGCTTCCGGGTCCAGGTCCGCAATCAATTCTGTTTTCTGGCAGGCTTCCTCAAAGGAACCCTGGTAGGGATATCCCTTTTCTATGAGCAGAGCCTCAATTTCTTTAAAAGTCAAACCTTCGGGGATGGTAATAAGATGAAGCAGTATGTTACCTTTGATGAGGTCGTGAAGGATTTTTCGCGGGTGAACCGGGAGATGGAATTCATATTCACCAGCCTTCAGGTAAGCAGGAGAGTAAAAAATAGAATAGCCCAGACGAAAAGCGAGAGAGCTTTTTGTCAGGCTTTCTTCTTTCAACTGGCTGGCGATTTTTTTGGGGCTGGTGCCCTTTTTAATCAAAATAACAACCTTCTCCCGCTTAGCCCCGAAGGGAGTATCCAGAAAGCTGGAAACATAAAAAGTCAAAGACAAAATTATTATTAACAGCGCAATGATGGCCGATTTGAATATCTTATAAAGAAGACCCAGCATCGTGTCTTTTCTTTTCCAGGTAAGCTTCCAGGATGATAACCGCGGCTATCTGATCCTCTCGCTGTTTTTTTTCTTTAAAGGATCCTTTAAAACCTTCCATTTTTTTAAGGGCTTCCCTGGTGGTCAGTCTTTCATCCCAGAGAACGACTTTTTTCCCGGTGACTTTTTCCAGCCACCCGGCAAACTCTCGGCTGAGGTCAGCCCGGGAGCCTTCTGACCCATCCATTCTTAGCGGAAAGCCGACTACTATCTCCTCAATCTGTTTTTCTTGAACCAGCTTTTGGAAAAATTCGGCATTTTCTTCGGGGTTTTCTTTCAGGGTGTAATGGCAAAAAGGCTGAGCCGTGATTTGCAACGGGTCGCTCAGCGCCAGTCCTAAGTGACGGTCGCCGTAATCTATGGCTAAAATTCTGGCCATGCTTCAGGACCTTTCTACACAGAATTTTTTGTGCTGGAAACGTTCCAGGGCTAATTCAATCAATCTGTCCAGCAAGGCTGGAAAGCTCAAGCCTGAAACTTCCCACAGCCTCGGGTACATACTTATTTCTGTAAAGCCCGGCATGGTGTTAATTTCATTGATGTAAACCCGACCTGTTTCCCTCTCCAGGAAAAAATCCACCCGGCCAAGGCCGCTGGCATCTATGGCTTTAAAAGCAGCTACCGCCAGGCGCTGGATTTCTTTTATTTTTTCTGCCGGAAGGTCCACCGGTATTTTGAACCTGGTCTTGCCTTCCAGGTACTTGTCGGCGTAGTCGTAGAATTCACGGTAAGGAATTACCTCTCCGGGCAAAGAGACCACAGGCTCCTCGTTGCCCAGGACGCTGCATTCAATTTCCCGGCCGTTTATTCCCTTTTCGACCAGTATTTTGCGGTCATAGCGAAAAGCCAGTTCAACAGCTCTGGCTAAATGTTTCCGGTTTTTTACCTTGGAAATGCCCACTGAGGAGCCGAGGTTAGCCGGTTTGACAAAAACCGGAAATTCCAGTCTGGAAATAATTTCCCTTTCTATCGTTTTCTGGTTTCTTACCCAGTCGTTTTCCAGAATGACGAAGAAGGGTACCACTGGCAAATTTATGGCAGACAGGACCTGCTTGAAAACGACTTTATCCATGCCCACGGCTGAAGCCAGAACCCCGGCCCCCACATAAGGGACGCCGGCCATTTCTAAAAGGCCCTGAATAGTTCCGTCTTCTCCAAACGGCCCATGGAGAACCGGAAAGTACACATCAGCTGTCAATTCGGGCTGGCCCTTAAATTTACTCCAGGGGAGAAAAGGATAAAAAGGGCAAGTTTTCAATTCCCGGGCTGGAGCAAAGGGTGAACTGACAATTTTCCAGAGCCCTTTCTTGTTGATGTAGACGGGCAGAACCTGGTACCTGTCCTGGTTTAAGTTCCTGTAGATAGCCCGGGCGGAGAGGATGGAAATTTCATGTTCAGCCGACCGCCCGCCAAAAAGGAGGGCTACCTTAATTTTTTTTTTCATGCTAAAAAATTTTAACTGATTTCCAGGCAAAAAGAAAGAGTGAAAGCAGTCGGCCAATAACTCCTATCCGATCTGCTCCATGGAAAAATATTGTTGACATGGCTGGAAAATCAAAATTATAATAGCCAAAGGGTGGAATAAAATCGCCAAGAGGTGCCAAGATGAAAAAAGTTATTTTTAATTTCGGGAGGGCTTTTTTAAACCTTTGTCTGGGGCTGTCCATTCTGATTTTATTTGGCAGCCTGCTGGCTCAAGAAAACCAAGTTCAGAAACCTAAGATATTTGCTGAAGAATATTCGCTGATTTCCGAGTCGGACATGTATTGTTCTTTTTTAATCTGGCAGGGCAAGTTTCCGGATTTAAGAATAGTTGGCTCGGAGCGAGAAGACGAAAGAGCCCTGATGGTAGATTCTGACACCTTCTATGTGAACAAGGGCCGGGAGGAAGGTCTCGGAATTGGCCAGATGTTTCTGGCTCTGGAAATTGGCGACAAGGTGGGGAACCTTGGCTTTTTGGCTCAGAAGAAAGGCAAGGTCAGGATTATCCGCTTGGAAGACCATATGAGCGTGGCTAAGGTGGAAAAAGCCTGCGGAGATGTCAAAGTCGGGAATTATCTCCTACCTTATGAGGAAATGGCCACGGTTATCGGTAAAGACCAGGGATATGATAACAACCTCAAGCCAGGAGAAAGCCTGGAAGGCAAGATTATCTACCTGGACACGGATTTTAACATTGTCGCCTCTGGGCATTGGGCCTTAATTAACATCGGTCAGGACCAGGGTTTAAAAGTAGGGCAGCAGATGACCATTTTCCGGCAGAAAAAACCCAATTTCCCCCGCGAAGCTATCGGCAACCTGGTAGTTATTGATACGCAGAAAAACACCTCCACGGTCAAAATCCTGTCCTGCCGCGAAGCGGTGGAAAAGGGAGATATCGTTCAGGTCAAGTAGGCTTAGCAGAAAGAGTTTTTAAATTTATCCTGATTTTCTTTTCGTTTCAGTTGACAGAATTAAATATTTTTGTTAGTTTTTCTATACTCAACGACGGCCGAGAGCGGGCGTAGTTCAGTGGTAGAACGTCTGCTTGCCAAGCAGAAGGCCGTGGGTTCAAGTCCCATCGCCCGCTCCATTTCTTCCTTTCGGGTCAGTAGAATGAGAAGGACGGCGCGGTACCCAAGCGGCTAAGGGAGAGGTCTGCAAAACCTCGATTCGTCGGTTCGAGTCCGACCCGCGCCTCCACCTTTCTTTTTCTTAATCTCCACCAGCCTTGAAGATCTAAGAATCCCTGTGCCATAAGCATTTTTCCCGGCCTTATTTCATTTTAGGTTGGCCGCCGGCTAGGCCAGGCTGCGGACCCGGCTTCAGCTGTCTTAGTTTAGGTCCGTCACGCTGAAGACTAATATATGAATAATCTTTCATATATTTCCGGACTAAGACCAGGTCCTTTTCAGCTGTCCCCTTAGACTGGATACCAGGTCCTAACCTGAAAGAAAAAAAATGGGCTCATCCTTAAAAATTGTGGTGATTTCAGCAATTTCTGGTCATGAACATCCAGACTTATTTTCGACAAAAAGAGCTCTGGTGTAGGGGGAAAAGCGGTGCTTTATAATGCCTTACCATAGTTCATTTTAAAGGTTAGAATGGAATTAGATTGTCCTTAATTTTTAAAATGGATTTATAATATGTTTAAATTTATGTAATTTATTGATTTTTAAATAAATACAGCCCATATAAACCTAATAAATTACCACACTTTTCACGAAAGAGCCAAAAAAATGTTGACTAAAGTAAGGCGGGTTTAATATACTCAGGAAAAAGAAGGAGGAAATTATGGACCTGGTAGCAAGAATTCAGGGCATCATACTTAAGCCTCAGGAAGAATGGGCCAAGATAAAAGAAGAACAGACGACAGTAGTGGATTTTTTTAAATCCTATCTCATGATTTTAGTTGCTATTCCAACAGTAGCGCAATTCATAGGATATTGGGTGATTGGAATTACCCTGCCTGTTCAAGGACGGATAAGAGTGGGCTTCGGGTTTTCTCTGGGGAGAGCCGTTGTCTATTATGTCCTGACCCTGGCCTCAATATTTGTTGCGGCCTTAATCATTGACGCACTGGCTCCAACCTTTTCTTCCCGGCCTAACCAGCTGAATGCCCTGAAGCTAGCAGGTTACAGTCTGACCCCCTACTATGTGGCGGGCATTCTTTATATTTTCCCCCTGCTCGGTGTGCTGGTGATGCTGGCCGGCCTTTATAGCCTGTATGTGTTTTATCTTGGCTTTAAGGCTGGTTTGATGGAAACACCACCAGAAAAAGTCATGGGCTATTTTGTGGTCACACTCCTGGCTGAGATAGTGCTCAGTTTAATCGTTGGTCTGGTACTTGGTGCTATCTTTTCTTTAAGTGCCATTTACCGCGGCTTCTAATTCTCTCACCACCCGGGCAAAAGCTTCTGCTGGCGGCTGGGCCTGGGTGATGGGACGGCCGATAACCAGAAAGTCTGCTCCTTTCTTTATGGCTTCCGCCGGCGTCATGATTCTTTTCTGGTCTTGAGCTTCGGCCCAGGCTGGACGAATGCCCGGAGTGATGATTTTAATTTCCTGCCCGAGTTCTGCTCTCAACAAATCTATTTCTTGCGGCGAACAAACCAGGCCTTCAATTCCGGCCTCTGTGGCCAGCCGGGCCAGACGCAGAACCTGTTCTCTGGTGCCCGCGGAAAAACCAATCTCTTTTAAATCATCATCTTTGAGGCTGGTCAGAACCGTGACGCCCAGCAGTAGAGGAAGGGGCTTGTTTTCTTTTTCCGCAGTTTCCCGGGCGGTCTCCACGGCTTTTTTCATCATTTCCCGGCCACCGGAAGTGTGAAGCGTCAGCATGGACACTCCATGCTTGACCGCGGCCCGAACTGCTCCAGCCACGGTGTTTGGTATGTCATGCAGTTTAAGATCCAGAAAAACTTCTTTTCCGTAGCTTTTGACCAGGTCAATCATTCCCGGACCTTCGGCCGTGAACAGTTCCAGCCCCACCTTGAACACCCTGGCTTCAGGCAGCGATTCCAGGACTTTTCTGGCTTCTTCTTTGTTTTTCACATCAAGGGCGATGATGATTTTGCGGGCAAGTTCTTTTTTCATCTCGCTTTACCTCATTATTGGTTTTATTTTTGCCTGCGGCCTTTCCTGAACAAAAAATTTTCCCATCCGACCACCCCGTTCAGGCTTTTACGCAGCCAATCAGGCTTGATATCTTTTCCACTTGGTGCTGCTCGGCCCATCTTCTCAGGTCGTCTATAATCTTAAGGCAGACATCCGGGTCTACGAAGTTAGCTGTTCCTACCTGAACGGCTGAAGCTCCAGCCATGATAAATTCCAGAGCATCTTCCGCCGAGAAAATTCCACCCATACCAATGACCGGCACAGAAACAGCCCTGGCCACCTGAAAGACCATCCGCACAGCTATGGGCTTTATGGCCGGTCCGCTCAGCCCGCCGAAAATGTTGTGAAGACGAGGTCGGCGAGTTTCAATGTCTATGGCCATGGCCAGCAGGGTGTTGATGAGAGAAATGGCCTGGCTGCCAGCCTCTTGAGCCGCCAGGGCCACCGAGACAATATCAGTCACGTTAGGGCTCAGCTTGGTAATTAAGGGGACAGAAGAAACTTCTTTAACTTTTTTTACCGTCCGGTAGGTAGCTTCCGGGTTCTGAGCCGGACAGCGCCCGCCTTCCCGGACATTGGGGCAAGAAATGTTCAGTTCAAAGGCTGAAATACCTTTATGACGACTCAGATATTCTGCCACCCTGGCGTATTCGTCTTCATCTTCACCGCAGACATTAACGATAATAGCTGTGTCTAATTGAGCCAGTTGAGGCAGAATCTCCTGGCAGAATTTTTCCACACCTACTCCTTGCAGGCCGATTGAATTAATCAACCCGCAGGGCGTTTCCACCAGCCGGGGCGGCTTATTTCCTTCTCGGGGAGAGAAGTACAATCCTTTGACCACAAACCCGCCGAGTTCATTGAGGTCATAGAAAGGTTTGAATTCCAGCCCGTAACCAAACGTCCCGCTGGCAGCCAGCACCGGGTTTTTAAGCTTCAAAAAACCAAGGTCCACTGACAGGTCAACCATTTTCCTTCTCCTGCCAGACGATTTCCTCCAGGTCAAAAACCGGTCCTTCCTGGCAGATTTTCAGGTAAGAAGGCTGGCCATTCCTTCTTATTTTCCTCACGCAACCGAAGCAGGCTCCAAAGCCGCAACCCATGATGGATTCCAGGGAGAATTCGGCCGGTAGGTTCTTCTCCTGGCAGAGCTGGGCCAGGTTTTCCATCATGGCTTCCGGTCCGCAGGCGTAGAGAAAAGCAGGCGAGCGGTGGGGCAGAGTTTCCCTGACCAGAGCAGTCACCAGGCCGGGGAAACCGGCACTGCCGTCATCGGTAGAGACCAGTAATTCCATCCCCAGTTCTTTTAGCTTTCCGGTCAGGGGCAGGTCTTCTTGGCTGCGGCCTCCGTAAAATACGACCGGTTTCGCGCCCACCTCCTTAAGCTTTCGAGCAAGGAAATACAGGGGCGCAATTCCCCGGCCGCCGCCCACGCAGAAAACTTCCTCCCCTTTTAGCCTGTCCTCAACCGTAAAGCCCCGGCCGAGTGGGCCCAGCAGGTCTATGGTTGAACCCGCTTCTTTCTCAGCCAGCAAGCGGGTGCCCGTGCCTGCTACCTGAAAGAAAATTTCCACCGTGCCGTTTTCCGCGTTGTGCAGGCTGATCGGTCTGCGGAGAAGAGGCTGCAGCTGGCTGGAAACTTTGATCATCAGGAACTGGCCGGGTTCAGCCCGGTTGGCTATTTCCGGTGATTCAATTTTAAACAGGTGATAACTACCCCAGGTTTTCTTTTCTATTATTCTGGCCTGTCTGTCTATCAGCATATGAATAAATCCTTAAGGTCTTGCCAAATAAATATCAGAAAATTGACAGTATGGCAACCGGAAAATGCCGGCCACAAGAAGCTGCCCAACCTTTTGCTTTTTAGTTGATTTCCAGGTCCAGGTTGTATTAACTTCCATAATTTTTTATAATTTAAAAACAGTTATTCATTTATGACCAGGAGGACTAATAAAATGTTTATTTCCAGAAGAGCCCAGGAAATCCAGGCCTCTCCTATCCGCAAATTAAAACCATTTGCGGATGAGGCTAAAAAAAGGGGTATTCACATTTTTCACCTGAACATCGGCGACCCTGATATTCCCACGCCCAAGCCGATTATCCAGGCCTTTCATGAATACCAAGGGCCGATTCTTGGCTACGGACCTTCTCAGGGTTTTGAAGAACTGAGACAGGCCATAGCTGATTATTTTGCCGGTTATGGCCTCAGCCTTTCTGCTGATAATGTTTTAATCACTATCGGTGGTTCCGAAGCCATTCATTTTTCTTTTTCCGTGGTCGCGGACCCGGGCGATGAGATAATTATCCCTGAGCCTTTCTACACCAATTACAACGGGTATGCCACTTTTGCTGACGTTAAGATTGTGCCCCTGCCGCTAAATGTAGAAGATGGTTTCAGACTTCCTGCCGCCGAGCAGATTGAGGCCCTGATTACACCCCGGACGAGAGCCATTCTGCTCTGCTCGCCCAACAACCCCACGGGCACGGTCTATACAGAAGAAGAGCTGAGGAGAGTGGTGGAGATAGTCAAGAAGCACCGGCTCTTTTTGATAGGCGATGAAGTTTACAAAGAATTTGTCTATGACGGTCTCCAGCACAAGAGCATCCTGGAATTTAAAGAGATAGAAGACCAGGTCATTGTGGTGGACAGTATCTCCAAAAGATTCAGTTCCTGCGGGGCGCGGATTGGGGCGGTGATTACCAAGAACCAGGAAGTTTACCAGGCTGTTCTGAAGTTTGCCCAGGCCAGGCTCTGCCCGCCTTCGGTTGAACAGTATGCCGCCCTGGCGGCCTATCGCATGGGTATGAGTTATTTTGAACCCATCCGCCAGGAATACCAGAGAAGGCGTGATGTGCTGTTTGAGGGTCTGACTTCCATTCCCGGGGTAGTGCTGAAGAAGCCCCAGGGTGCCTTTTACATGATTTGCCGGCTGCCGGTTAAAGATGCTGAACATTTTGTGCAGTGGATGCTGACTGATTTTTCTGTTGACCATAAGACAGTTATGGTCGCGCCTGGACCCGGATTTTATGCCACCCCGGGCCGGGGCCTGGATGAAGTGAGAATTGCTTACGTCCTTAAAGAAGAAGACCTGAAGCAGTCGGTAGAAATCTTGAGAGAAGGTTTAGCCCGCTACCAGAAACTTTTTGGCTGAGCCTGATTTTTTGAGGTTAATGATTTTCGCTGATGAAATTAAGGGAGATTCTTAGCGACCGGGAAACCTGGCAGGGCCTAGCTATCATTCTTGGCTTATCTGTTTTCCTGGCTGTTATTACTCAGCTCGGGTTGATAAGAAGATTCTGGCAGGGGGAGTTTAAACAGGCTTTTATCAACCGCCAAGAATTTCCCGGCCTGGTTTTTGTTTCTCTGGCCGAGGCCGAAAGTTTATGGGCTTCAGGAGAGGCTCTGCTGGTAGATAGCCGCAGCCGGGAAGAATACGCTGCCGGTCATGTGCCCGGAGCTTTTTCTCTGCCGCTGGTGGAAGTCAAAAGCGGTCAGGAAGACTTGCTCCGGCTCTTACCGGAAGATAAACCTCTGGTTGTTTACTGTGAGGGGGGAAGCTGTCAGACCAGCCTGGCTCTGGCTAAAATTTTATTCAGTAAAGGCTTTAAGAACATCAAAGTTTTCTCCGGCGGCTGGGAAGAATGGTTGCAGGCCGGGTTGCCCGTAGAAAAATAACCATGGTGTTACGAAATAAGGTTTTTTTATTACTTCTCAGGTTAATCGTCGGTGGAGTCTTCATCTGGGCGGCCGTGAGTAAGATTGCTGACCCTCTGACTTTTGCCCAGGATGTCAGGAATTACCGCCTGGTGGGCCAGACTCTTTCTTTTCTCACGGCCATCATCTTGCCCTGGGTTGAACTGATAGCCGGTCTTTTTCTGATTATCGGGATTTTCCCCCGCTCCAGTGCCCTTTTAATCAGCGGGCTGCTTCTTTTTTTCATCATCCTGGTGGCCATAACCATGCTCAGAGGTATAGATGTGGAATGCGGCTGTTTTGGCACTTTCAGTCGCAGGGCTGATTTATGGCTTATAATTGAAGATACAGTCTGGCTCATTATGGCCCTGGTCCTTCTTTTCTCCCCCGCCAATGAGTTTTGCCTGCTCAAGCCGGGGTCCCGAGTATCTAACTGATATTTTAGATATTTAATCCGGGCCTACCTTGAAATTTTGTCTCTTAGAGTGTATATTTTCTTGAACAAATTTTGTATGTAGAAGGAGATAGACCATGGCGAAAAAGTACGTGTTTTTCTTCGGACCTGGTATAGCCGAAGGTAACAAGGATATGAAGGATATCCTTGGTGGTAAAGGTGCTAACCTGGCTGAAATGGCCAGTATCGGTTTACCCGTTCCCCCGGGTTTTACCATTTCTACTGAGGTGTGCAACCTCTTTTTTAAAGCTGGCAACAAGCTGCCCAAGGATGTGGAGCAGCAGGTGCTGGCCGGCCTGAAAAGGCTGGAAAAGGTTTCTGGCCAGAAATTTGGAGACCCCAAAAATCCTTTGCTGGTATCTGTCCGTTCAGGGGCCAAGTTTTCCATGCCGGGGATGATGGATACCATTCTGAACCTGGGTCTTAATGACCAGACGGCGGAAGGCCTGGCTCAGAAAACCAGTAACCGCCGTTTTGCCCTTGATTGCTACCGCCGCTTGATTCACATGTTTGGTGATGTGGTCCTGGGCATTTCTAAGAAAAAGTTCGAAGAAATTCTCAGGTCTAAAAAAGAAGCTAACGGCATTCAGTATGACCACGAGATGACGGAAAACATCCTGGAAGAAGTGATTGCCGAGTACAAAAAGCTGGTCCAGAAAGAAACCGGCCGGGAATTTCCCCAGAACGTTATGGACCAGCTGAAAATGGCCATAGCGGCTGTTTTCAAATCCTGGAATAACCCCCGGGCTATCACTTACCGGCGCCAGTACCACATCCCCGATGACCTGGGGACAGCGGTGAACATCCAGCAGATGGTTTTTGGCAACTATGGGCCAACCTCAGCCACGGGCGTGGGCTTTACCAGGAACCCGGCTACCGGTGAAAAAGAACTCTACGGGGAATACCTGGTCAACGCCCAGGGTGAAGACGTGGTGGCGGGCGTAAGGACGCCTTCGCCACTCAAGAACCTGGAAAAAGAAATGCCCCAGGTTTTCAGGCAACTGGTCACCGTGGTCAAGAAGCTGGAAAAACATTACGGTGATGTGCAGGACTTTGAATTCACCATTCAGGAAGGCAAGCTTTTTATGCTGCAAACCAGAAACGGCAAACGCACCGGTATGGCGGCGGTGAAGATTGCCGTGGACCTGGTGGAAGAAGGTCTGACCACCAAAGAACAGGCGCTCCTGAAAGTTGAACCTGAAGCCCTGAACCAGCTTCTCCACCCGATTTTTGACGTAGAAGAAAAGAAGAAACATGCAGTCCTAGCCAAGGGGCTGGCTGCTTCTCCGGGGGCAGCCACCGGTCAGATAGTTTTTAACGCTAATGAGGCCGTGGCCTGGAAGAATGAAGGCAAGAAAGTTATCCTGGTAAGAGAAGAGACCTCACCCGATGACATCCATGGTATGAGCGCTGCTCAGGGCATCCTGACCGCCACCGGTGGTATGACCTCCCATGCGGCGGTGGTTGGTCGCCAGATGGGTAAGCCAGCGGTGGTGGGCTGTGGAGCTATCAAAGTTCATGAAGAAGAAAAAGCTTTTTATGTTGGCGGAAGGAAATTTGTGGAAGGTGACTGGATTTCCATTGATGGCTCCACCGGTGAAGTGCTGGAAGGGGAAATTCCCACCAGACCTTCAGAAATTATCCAGGTCATAAAAGGCGAGAAAAAACCTGAAGAATCAACCATTTATCAATACTTCGCCAAGCTCCTGTCCTGGGCTGATAAGTTCCGGAAACTTAAGGTCAGAGCTAATTCAGATACCCCGCCGGATGCCCGGGTAGCTTTTGCCTTTGGTGCTCAGGGTATAGGACTGGCCAGAACCGAGCATATGTTCTTTGGGCCGGAAAGACTGCCGATTGTTAAAGAAATGATTCTGGCCGAGACCGAGGAAGCCAGAAAAGAAGCTCTGGCCAAGCTGCTTCCCTTCCAGAAACAGGATTTCTACGAGTTCTTCAAGGAAATGAAGGGGAACCCGGTGACCATCCGGACCATTGACCCGCCGCTCCATGAATTCTTGCCCAGGAAAGAAGATTTGATGGTGGAAGTGGCGGTGCTCAAAGCTACTAACGGTGACCCGGAAAAAATAGCCGAGCTGGAAAAATTGCTGGCCCGGGTGAAGGCCCTGTCTGAGTTCAACCCCATGCTCGGGCACCGCGGTTGCCGTCTGGGCATTACCTACCCGGAAATCACGGAAATGCAGGCTCAAGCCATCTTTGAAGCGGCCTGTGAGCTGACCAAGGAAGGCGAGAAAGTCTTCCCGGAAATTATGATCCCGCTGGTGGGCAACGTCAAAGAGCTGGCCAACCAGAAAGCGATTGTCAACCGGGTGGCCGATGAAGTGATGAAAAAGTACGGTGTGAAAGTTAAGTACACGGTTGGCACCATGGTGGAAATTCCGCGAGCTGCTCTGACGGCCGATGAAGTGGCTCAGGAGGCTGAATTCTTCTCCTTCGGTACCAACGACCTGACCCAGACCACCTTCGGTATCTCTAGAGATGACAGCGCCAAGTTCCTGAATTATTACCTCAATCATGGCATCTGGACTGATGACCCCTTTGAGACCCTGGACCAGAAAGGCGTTGGCCTGTTGATGAAATGGGCGGTGGAAAAAGGTCGCCAGACAAGGCCGGAGTTGAAAGTTGGTATCTGCGGTGTGCACGGCGGTGACCCGAGGTCCATTGAATTCTGCCATAAGATCGGGCTTAATTACGTCAGCTGCTCTGCTTACCAGATCCCCATTGCCCGTCTGGCTGCTGCCCAGGTGGCTATCAAGGAAAAGATGGCAGAAGCGGAAAGCAAGAAAAGCGCCGCTGCTTCAGCCAGGAAGAAAGCCGCAGCCAGGAAGTCTAGTCCCCAAAAAAGCTCCAAAACCAGCAAAAAATCCGGCAGCCGTAAATAATTACTCTTTTTAGACGCTCTTAAGGGCCCTGGGCCAGAAGCGGTTCAGGGCCCTTTTTTTTAGCCTGAGTTAGTGGATTGGCGGAGAAAATCAGTTGTTTGTAAATTACTTTTTCCTTTCTTGGTTCAATTTTGAAATCAAGGCTTTTTCTGAAACAGGATTTCTGGTATGTTAGGAAGTGCCTATGGCTGACATCCTTGGTTCTCTGCTTTCTTTCCTCGGCTGGAAGCTGCCGTTTAAATTTATCTTCAGCAACGAGTACTGGATGGTGGAATTAGGCCGTCATGTTTTTGCCGTGAAAAAATACCGCTTGCTGTTTGAAAGGGTGGTTGGTCTGGGGGCTGGCCCGCAAGATTTTATAGAACCCAGACCGGCTACAGACGAGGATTTGCTTCTGGTACATACCCCCAAGTATGTGAAAAAGGTAAAAAGCGGCACCCTTTCTTCCCTTGAGTTACAGGCTCTGGAATTGCCCTTTTCCAGTGAAGTAGTCAGGTTTTTTGCGCTGATGACCGGGGGTACCATTGCCACGGTTGAAGAAGCGCTGAAAAATCGGCTGGCCTTTCATATCGGCGGCGGTTTTCACCACGCTTTCCCTAACCACGGCGAGGGTTTTTGCCTGTTCAACGATGTGGCGGTGGCCGTTGAAAAAATGAAAAAGGAAGGGAAAATTAACCGGGCCATGATTGTAGATGCCGACCTGCACCAGGGCAATGGCACGGCCTTCTTCTTCAGAGATAAAGATTATGTTTTTACCTTTTCCATCCACCAGATGGATATCTATCCCTCAGAAAAACCGGAAAGCGACGTAGATGTGGGGTTGTGGTCAGGAGATGATGATGCCGCCTATCTTTCGGCTCTCAAACCTTATTTCCCAAAGATTTACCAGGACTTCAAGCCTGACCTCCTGGTTTACATCGCCGGAGCTGACCCCTTCCGGAATGACATGCTGAGCGGCCTGGACGTTTCTAAAGAAGGGCTAAAAAAAAGAGACCAGATCATTCTGGATAATGCCCTGAAGCTGGGTATCCCCGTGGCCATCGTGCTGGGCGGTGGCTATGCCCCTGAAATAGAAGACACCGTGGACATTCACCTGAATACAGTCCGGGCGGCAGCCAGAGCCTGGAAGAAAAACCCTCAAGCCTTGGTTACCTCTTTAATCCAGTCCAGGTAAGGCTGGTAGCCTGAAACCAGGGGCAGAGCTATAATCTCTGGCACCTGGTAGGGATGAAGCTGTTTAATTTTCTTTTCCAGCTCCGGATAAAGAGTGGCAGAGGTCTTTATCAGGATGACTACTTCCTGGTCATCGTTGATTTTATTTTCCCACCAGTAAAGGGACCTGGCTTTAAAAACCGAGCAGCAGGCGGCCAGCTTTTCTTCCAGTAGATGACGGACCAATTCTTCAGCTACTTTTTCTTCGGGCAAAGTGGTCAGCACCACCAGAAATTCAGGTCTGTTCCTGTTGTTCATTCCTGGATAAAAACGTGAGCAAAGACTTTAGCGTCGCCCACCATGTTGTCTATTATGCAGTATTCATTGGGCATGTGAGCTGTCTCATCCAGCTTTGACCAGCAGGCGGCCGGAAAACCAGCCCGACGGAAAAGGGCGGCCACGGTCCCGCCTCCGATGCCCACTGGTTTTGCCTGTTTGTGGTAAACATCTTTGACTGCTCTTTTCAGAGCCTGGATGACCGGGGCCTTGGGGGAAGTGGGTGGGGCAGCGGGAGCTTTCTGCACGGCCTGGATTTCAATTTTCACCTTGAATTTCTTCTCCACGGCTTTAGCGATTTTAGCTATGGTTTTTTCTACCTCTTCTACCTGGTAGGCGGGAAGAATCCGACAATCCAGGTAGAAAACATCTTCGGCCGGGATGGTGTTGATGTTGGGCACGTTGGCTTCTTTTTTGGTCGGTTCAAAAGTGGAAATCGGCGGGGAGAAAAGCAGGTCTTTTTTGTTAAATATCTTGTAGAGCTGCTGAAGTTCAGTCACCAGAAAGCTGGCGGCTTTAAAGCTGTTAATCCCTTTTTCGGGAGTAGAGGCATGAGCTTGCTTACCGAGGGTTCTGAATTTCAGCCAGAGGATGGATTTTTCAGCCACTTCAATCATCGTCCCGTTGGCGTTACCCGCATCAGGCACGATAATCAGGTCATCTTTTCGGAAAAACTCCGAATTGTTCAGCACGTACTCAATACCAAATTTACTCCCGGTTTCTTCATCAGCCACCAGCACCAGACCAACATCATAAGCGGGCTTGATGTTTTCGGCTATCAGTGCTTTGACGGCAAAGATGGAAGCCACCATATCCTGCTGGTTGTCTTCCACGCCCCGACCGTAAATTCGTCCTTTCTCTACCCAGGCTTTGAAGGGGTCGCCTATCCACAGAGCCAGGTCTCCAGGAGGCACCACATCCATGTGGGTCATCACCCAGATAGTCTTGCTGGAGTTTTTCCCCGGATAAACGGCGATGAGGTTTGGCCGGTAACCAGCCGGTGCTTCGTGGTCCGGTGCCTTGATAACCTTTATTTCCGGCAAGCCGCATTGTTTCAGGTAATTTTCCAGAAATTCTGCTTTCCTGGCTTCTCCCTCCCCTCCGCTGGATGGAGCAATGGCCGGAATGGCGCAGAGTTTTGTCTGCATATCCACCATTTCATCCTGGAAAGATTCAATCCTTTTAGCCAGTTTAGAAAATAATTTAGTATCTACCATTTTATTACTCCTCACCTCTTTGACCTGATGATAACATCTAAGGATGGAATTTTTCAAGATAATTATTTCTTGATTGGCATTTTTTATGCTGAGACGGCGAGAATGAGTGTTGAATTTTGTTTGCTGTTCAGTTTAACCGGTCTCAACACGGCCAATTCTTAACCTGAAAGAACTTATGCCTTGACATTGGCCGGCGGGGGAATAAAATCTGAAAGAGAACAGGCCGTAGTGTTTAACTCATTATAGCAAGCCTGAGATAACAAATTTAAAAGATATAAGCTGAACGAATGGACAAACCCGTAGTTTTATTTATAGCTGGCAGCGGGCAATTCGGCAGCGGGGAAGCTCTCCTTCTGGATTATCTTAACCAGAAAAAAGATTTACCCTTTCATCCGATTTTGATTTTTCCCTCCACCGGTCCGCTGCTGGAGAAAGCCGCCTTATCCGGAGTTGAGTATGAGGTGATAAAAGGTCGGGATTACCTGACGGATTTCAGGAATTTATTTCATCAGCCTTTTTCCTGGGTTTTCAATTTTTTTAGCTTCATCAAAGTTTCCAGCCTCATCAGAAAAAGAAGGGTCCGGCTGGTAGTGAGTTTATCTTTTCTGAACTGGACAGGGGCACTGGCTGCCCGGCAAGAAGGCATCAGGCACATCTGGCTGATAAGAGAAATCTTAACCGCCGGGCCAGCCCGGCCGAGGTTTTTCTGGGGCAAATGGCTGGCCAGTCGCCTGGCCAACGACCTGTCTACCACAGTGATTCTGGAGTCCGAAGCAGCGGCTTCACTCTTTCAAAGGAAAAGGACCAGGGAAAAAGCCCGGGTTATTCTGCCCGGTATTGACCTTCAGGCTTTAAGACCTGGTCTGGCCGAAGCCACAGAGGAAAAGAACGGAGCTAAAAACCTGACCGTTTTCTGGGGGAACTGGAGTCTGAAACGATTCAGAAAGCTGGTTTCTTTTCTGGAAAAGGCTCAGAGCCAGTGGCTGAAAGAAAAGTATCCTCAAAGCCAATTAGAATTTATGTTTCCCGGACTGCCCGCTTCCACTGTTTCCCGGCTGCAAAAAATTTTAGCCGCGACCAGCCTGGAATTTGAGGTTAAAGACTTTGGCTTAATGCTGGAGCCCGGGCGGTGGAAATCTACGGCCGTGGCCATAATCATTCCCGGGTTTGACCCGCTCAGCCGTCTGGTGCTGGAAGCTGGCCTAGCCCGAGTACCAGTCCTGGTGGACCGGGGCAGCCTGGAAGAATTGGTGGCTAATTTTCAGACCGGCTTTGTCTATGATGAGGAACAGCCAGCCGAAATGTCAACTCTTCTGCAAAAACTGATGGCAGATGAAGAATTAAGGCAGAAGGTGGTGCAGGCGGCGGAAGCCAGGGTCCTCAGTCAATTTTCCCTGGAAAGATGGGCCAGAGATTTTGAGAAAATAATTGGAGATAATTTGGCCTAATTTTACTCCGCGGGGTTTTTTAAAGCAGTTATTCCAACCCAGATGTACTGCAAGCCGGCCAACACGGTGGACAGGATGGTCAGGTCGTAAAGCCAGCTCAGCAAGCTTAGTTCTTTTCCCAGGAAGTTTAGAAAAAGGACAGCCAGGATGGTCAGTACCTGACAGACGGTGGCCGTTTTTCCCAGGTAAGTAGGGGGGAAATTGCTCTTTTTCCTGAGGATGATGAGGACCAAGGCGCCGATGACAATTACTAAGTCTTTGCCGAGAACCACCCAGAAAACCCGCCAGGGAATGACGTTCGGTTGGGCATACTCGGAGAGAGAGAGCATGAAAAAGCTGGAAAATAATAAGAGCTTATCCGCCACCGGGTCAAGCCACAGGCCGGCCACTGATTTTTGGTGCCAGATTCTGGCAATCAGGCCATCCAGTAAATCAGTTAAACCAGCGGCCAGAAAGATAATAAAAGCAGCACTCTGCTTATGCTTTAAGAGAGCAGAAACAAAAAAAGGCACCAGGATGATTCGCAACAGGGTCAAGCTGTTGGGCAGGGTGAGGAAGGTTGATTTTATTTCATACAGCTTGTCCTGACCATTATCCATTTTTGCTTTTCCCGCGTTCATTTTATTAAGTTTAACAAAAGGTCGGCGATTCTCAAAGCCTCATTTCCCGGGACCGGAGCTTCAGGCATAAATCTTTTGGCCGGAGAGAGTTCCATTAACTGATAGGCAACCATTTGCACGGCCGGGTAATAATAAAGATTGTCAGCGGGTATATCGGAAATCATAATTTTATTTTCCGGAATCTGAGGAACTAATTTCTTGCCCCGGGCTTTCAGGTGATTAATCAAGCGGTAGAAAGTTTCCGCCAGTTCGGCTTTGGTTATCACCCGATTCGGTTCAAAGGTGTGGTTTTCATACACGTCCATGAGGGCATTCCCGACAACCTTGATAATGAACTTGCTGGCCCAGCTGGCGGCAATGTCCACGATAATGGGAGTGTTTTTTGGTTCGGGCAGGTACTGGTAAAACTTAACGCCGATGATGGCGGCCAGGTCCTGCCTGGTAATGGCTGATGATTGAGGTATCTGGTGGTAGAGACTTGGAATTTCTACGATGCCCAGCTGATTTTTGAGGAAGGAAATTTTTTCCAACACTTCTTTGTCCTGGGGGTTGAGTTCTCGGAGCTTTTCGTAGATGTCCAGACTTTTGCTCAGGTCATCGTTTTCCAGCAGAGTTTCAGCATATTCTCTTAGCAAAACTTTATCGTTCGGCGCCAGGTTAAGGGCCGTTTGATAATGATTGAGAGCCTGAGGCAGCTTCTTTTCACTGCGGTAAATTCTGGCCAGAAGAGTATGGGCTTCAGTTGACTCCGGGGCGTAAAAAAGCGCCTTGAGCAGATTCTGCCGAGCTTCTTCCTTTTTGTTTTTCCCCAGGGCTTCGCGGGCCTGGCTGATAAGTTGCTGGGTTAATTTATTTTTCAGAGCCTCAAGTTTGCTCCGGGCCCAGGCGTGGTCTGGCTGCTTTTTAAGAATTTCCCGCAGCTGGGTGAATTCCTTTTCCTCCTGGCCCAGCTGTTCGTAAATAGTCACCAGACCTACTCTGGCAGTGATCAATTCCGGGTTAAGTTCCACCGCTTTCAGGAAAAAAGATTCAGCCGCTTGAAGGTCATTTTCATAAAGCCGGCAATAACCCTCTCCTAAGTAGTAGAAGGAGTTGCTGGCTCCAAGCTTCAGGAAGTTTTTCCGGGCTTTATCTACCTCACCTTTTTTTAAGCTCTTCCAGCCATCCTCAAAAATTAGCCTCTGGTTAAGGCTCAGGCCGGCTAAGGTTACTGGCGGGGGGGACTCAAGGTAAAAAGCTGGTGGCGTGTAGGCTTTTTCAAAGGTGGCACAGCTTGCGGTAAACAATAAAATTAATACCAACCAGGCTTTCTGGCTCATGGGGTTTCTCCTTTCTGGAGATAAGTGAGATAGGGGAAAAGAACGTTCTGCTGGGCCATAATTTGATATTCCCAGCCTTCAGGGCTTTCCGTCCTTTTCAGAATGATAGATTGGCGCTGGATAGAGTTTATGATTTCCTGCCTGTTTTTGGGGATGAACAACTTGAACTCGGCGTAGTTCTGGAAGAGGATATGCCTGAGCCTTTTCTTCAGCACCTCTATGCCTTCCCCGGTAAGCGAAGAAACGTAGAGGGGAAAATGACCGGTAGGTTCATTTCTTTTGAGCAGTGTTCTCCTTTCTTCTTCGGGTAGAAGGTCAATTTTGTTAAAGACCTTGACCACAGGCAAGTCCGTAATCTCCAGCTCTTCCAGAATTTTTTCCACCGCCCGCACCTGGTCCAGGGCTTCGCTGGAAGTTATGTCCACCACGTGCAGCAAACAATCAGCCTCTCTTATTTCTTCCAGAGTAGCTTTAAAAGCAGAAATCAGTTCCACGGGCAGCTTTTTGATAAAGCCGACGGTGTCGGAAAGAAAAAAATAGGCGCCATCTTCAAAAGTCACTCGTCTTATCATCGGGTCCAGGGTGGCGAACAGGTGAGGCGAAGTGTACCTTTTTTCCCGGGTGAGGAAATTAAACAGAGTTGACTTGCCGGCGCTGGTGTAGCCCACAAGAGAGATGTTGGGCACCGGACTCTTCTGACGGCTGTGGCGCTGCCGGGCGCGTCTTTTCTGTATTTCTTCAATTTCCTTTTTAATACGGTCAATCCGCCGGGTGATGCGACGCCGGTCTTCTTCCAGCTTTTTTTCGCCAGGGCCTCTGGTTCCTATGCCACCGCCCAGTCTGGACATGGCTTGGCCTTTCCCTTTAAGACGGGGCAAAAGGTAGGTCAACTGGGCCAGCTCGACCTGAAGCTTTCCTTCGTTGGTTCTGGCTCGCTGGGCGAAGATGTCCAGGATAATTTGGGTGCGGTCCAGCACTTTGACTTTTAAAGCTTCTTCCAGGCTCCGCTGCTGGGTGGGGGAAAGGTTGTGGTCAAAAATAACCAGGTCTGCACCGGTTTTTTCCACCAGGCGGGCCAGTTCTTCTACTTTGCCTTCCCCGATGTAATATTTCGGGCTGATTTCTCGGCGGTACTGGAAAACCTTTTCCACCACTGTGGCGCCAGCCGAGATGGCCAGGCCACTCAGTTCAGACATGGAGGCTTCGGCCTCTTCTTTTTCTCTGGGCGTGGTAGCCAGGTTCACCAGGATGGCTTTTTCCATTTTATTCATCAAGAAAGTTTTTGACATATTTTCTTATTTGGTCCTTTTCTGTCGGTTGAAACCAGGTCAGACCGGGTGTTTTTCTGAACCAGGTCATCTGTCGTTTAGCATAATGTCTTGTTTCCAGCTTGGTCAGCCGAATAGCTTCTTCCAGGGAAATCTCACCCTTCAGGTATCTTAACACCTGCCGGTAGCCAAGTCCTTTAAAGGGAGTGGCCTCTTCTGGCAGGCCCATTTCCAGAAGCTTTCGGACTTCGGCCACCAGTCCTTTTTCAAACATCCGGTCCACCCGTTCTTCAATCCGGCGATAAAGCTCTTTCCTTTCTAATTTTAACCCAATCTGGCCAGAAATAAAACCTCTGGCCTGGAGGGGTGATTCCGTCAGCCGGAAATGCTCGGAGATGGGCCGGCCTGTTTTGTAATAAACTTCCAGAGCCCGGATTATCCGGATGCTATCTTTGGGAGTTATTTTTCGGGCATATTCCGGGTCAACTTCTTGTAGTTTTTGGTATAATTTTTCTAAACCGAACACCCGGGCCTCGGTCTTCAACTTTTGCCTCAGAGCCTGGTCCCGGCCCGGACCTTTAAAAAGCCCGGCGGTCAGCGCCCGATGATAAAGGCCGGTTCCGCCCACGACTATGGGCAGATGTCCCCGGCCAATAATTTCTTCGGCTATGGCCAGGGCTTGGAAAGCAAAATCGGCGGCGGAGAATTGCTCGGTGGGGTCCAGAAAATCTATCAGGTGATGAGGCACGAGTTTTCGTTCTTCAGGAGAAGGTTTATCTGTGCCGAGGTCAAAGCCCCGGTAAACCTGCATGGAATCGCAGCTGATAATTTCGCCGGAAAACTCCTGGGCCAGCCACAGGGCCGTGGCGGTCTTGCCCACGGCCGTGGGACCGACGATAATCAGGATTTTTTTAGCTTCAGCGGACAAGGGCCATCCTGAGCAGAAAATAAAGAAATATAAGGCTTAAAATTAAAAGCAGGCCCAGCAGCTGTTTTCTTCTCAACCCAGGTCTCCGTTCTTCTTGTTTTTCTTAAGAAGTCTAAGGACAGCCTCTTCGTGCCGAGCGCCCAGGTTTTTTCTGACCATCAGCAGGATAGCCAGAATTATTTCATCAAAACCGCGCAGAAGAACCTTTTTCTCCTTGAGACTGAGGTCATTCAGGTTTAGCCGGAGCATCGGTCGCAGTTCAAAACTACCATCAGGTTTTATTTCCAGGTTCTGGAAAACGGGGTCCAGAACTTCCTGCACCTCATGATAACATTTTTCCATCAGGTTTATGGCCACCGGTCCCAGCTGCTTGGCCAGGTATTTATATACCAGAGTATGTTTCTCGTTGAAGGAAGCGAAGGAACTTTCCATGTCGAGTGCGCCGGAGTTATGGCTCAGGCTGGCCTCTTCCAGCGGCTGGTTTAGCTCAATCAGTCGCAGGCAGCTAAAAAGAAATAAGATTTTTCTGGTTTCGGAAGGGCCCAGCCACGATGTTTTCAGTAGCTGCTCTAGGCTCACGGGGCGGGTCAGTAGATTTAGTAGATAATGTTCGGGCGCTGACAGGTTCAACCAGGAATGGTCAGCGGAGTTTTTTCTGGAAATAATAGCCTGGCCCTCCGGCAGATAATCGCGGAAGGCTTCAATGTTGTTAATTTGGCGAACACCGTTGAGGATGATAGAGGCGGTCGACAGCGGGGCGAGCAAAATTTCTTCCGGGGAAAAGTTTTCCTCAGCAAAATCAAAATTGAGCTTGGGAACGGAGATAAGCTCCGTCAGCTGCTGACTAAAAAAATTCTTGATGAGAGCAAAAGTCTCTTCGGCCGATAAAAAACCGTGTTCAATAATCAGCCCCACCACGGAGCCACTGATTTCTGAGCCAAGGACCTGCTGGTTCAGGCGCAGGGGCGGCTGCAAACGCCCCGTTTCTATCAGCCATTCCACAAATTCTTTTTCTGGGAAATATTTCTTACTGACGGCCAGTTCGCCGTTCAGAAAACAGAATTTTTTTTCATAAGGCCCGGGGTTGATGGTTAATAATCCTGTCCGGTGTTTTTCCCGGAGGTCAAACAAAAACCCGGGAAGAGTAGTATTTATAAGATCAGTCAGGGTCATAGCCTTAATTTATAAGGCCAGGCGGCAGATGTCAATCAGCAGCCACCTAAATCCGGCTAAAACTGAATATTCCAAGCCCAATATTAACTATGGTTTTGAGCAGCCAGAAGAGGTAAGAAATAAAAAGAGATTTTTTCAGGTCCAGCTTGAAAATGGCCGAAAGGGCATAGCCCAGAACTCCGAACATCCATAACTGAAAAATATCAATGTTGGTTAGAATGAGGTAAGCAGAGGAAGTAGGCTCCAGGTGGGGGAAGAAGGCAGCCAGGCCAGTTGAAACTTTAAAGATGGATTGTTTGCTGCTGGCCAGAAAGGCGCGCAGTCCGTTGCCCAGGAGAACGTTTATAAAACTGGCGTGAAGCATAGCACTCAGCAACTGGACGTAGCTTCCCTGGGTGGAGAAAAACTTGGTCAGGACCAGCAGAAGAAGGGTCTGCAGCATAAGAATGATGATGACAGAAGCGCTGCCTAAAAGGCTCTGGAGAATTCTGTCCGGAGTGGTCAGGTTTTCAGCTTTCTTCCGGGCCTGTTCCAGCATGGTGTTAAAACGTTCTTCACCCCATTGCTGCTTTAACTTGGTTGACCCCTGAAGCATTTCGTAGCTGTCCCTGGCGCTGTAGGGAGCAATCAGAAAGTTAAAGGCGAAAGAAGCTACCAGGACCAGAATCAGAGCGTCCACCCAGACCGGCTTTTCAGCCAGAGAAGAAAAAGTTTCCCGGGGGTTGGTGAAAACACCTATAAGTCTTGGCCCGAAGTTCATAACCAGACTCCTTTCCTTTCTTCTTTTTCTATTTGCCCATCTCTGATGTGTATTATTCTCTGGGCGTGATTAGCCACCTCACGGTCGTGGGTGACCATGATGATGGTGTTGCCTTTTTCGTGAATTTTGTGGAAAAGCTTTAAGATTTCCTGACCGGTTTTTGAATCCAGGTTACCGGTGGGCTCGTCAGCCAGAAGGAGAGAAGGTTCGTTGACCAGAGCTCTGGCAATTGCCACCCTCTGCCTTTCACCGCCGGAGAGCTCGGCTGGTAGGTGATGCAGGCGGTCTTTCATCTCCACCATTTCCAGGGCCCGGCGGGCTTTTTCTTCCCGTTCTTCCTTGCTAGCTCCAGCATAAATCAGGGGCAATTCCACATTTTTAAAGGCATTGGCCCGGGGCAGAAGGTTAAACACCTGGAAAACAAAACCGATTTCTTTATTTCTGATGTAGGCCAGCTCATCCTCCGTCATAGAGCTGACCAGCTTGCCGTTGAGGTAGTACTCGCCAGAAGTTGGAGTATCAAGGCACCCCAGGATGTTCATGAGAGTGGATTTGCCGGAACCGGATGGTCCCATAATGGCCACAAACTCATTTCTGGTTATAGTCAGGGAAACGCCCCGCAGGGCCTGGACCTGCTGGCGGTCAAGCTGGTAGATTTTGGTCAGATTAACGGCCAGAATTATTTCCTGGTCAGCAGGTGTAAACGAAGCCATCTCTACTCTTTCCTTTCAATTTTTAGAAGCTGACCATCTTTGAGGTCTCTCAGGGCAGAATAGGGACCGCTAACTATTTCCTGACCTTCACTCAGCCCGGATTCTACTTCAATCATCATACCGCCCATGATGCCTTTTTTAACCGGCTGAAACCTGGCCCGGCTGTTTTCCACCACAAAGACTCCTTCCTCTTCTTTTTTGCTGGCTGAACCTGGGCTTTTTTCTGAATCTCCGGCTGCGGCAGAATCTTTTTCTCTGACGACCAAGGCAGCCACGGGCACGGCCAGAACATTCTTTTTCTCAGCCACGATGATATCAGCGGAAGCAGAAAGCCCGGGTTTTAAAAGCTGGTCAGTTTCATCAAGAGTGATGACCACTTTGAAATTTTTTGATTCCTGGGAAGAAGAAAGAGAAGACCTGTCCAGGGCCGAGCTGCCAATCTCCGTCACCTTGCCGGTAAAAACTTTTTCTGGAAAGGCATCAACTTTGACCCTGGCCGTCTGACCGAGCCTGACGTTGATGACGTCGGTTTCATCCACTTCCACCTCAACTTCCATAACGGAAAGGTCAGCGATGGTCAGCAGAACGGTGCCCGGGTTGTTCATGGTGCCAACGATGGCCACTTCACCCTCTTCTACCCTCAGGCTGGTAACTATTCCGTCTATAGGTGAAACGTAGGTGGTTTTCTTAAGGTCATCCAGAGCGCTTTTCAGGCCCGCTTCTGACTGCTTGATCTGAAATTTTAAAGACTGCAGGGAGGCAGAAGAAACTTCATACTGAGCCTGGGCGGCTTCCAGCTGGTCCTTGGAAATGAGGGAGCTTTCATAGAGCTGTTTCTGCCGCTCATAAAAGTTCTTATCTCTCTTGTACTGAGCTTCAACTCTGATCAATTCGGCCTTTAGCTGGTCAATGGTAGCCCGGTACCGGTCCACCTGGGCTTCAAAGTAAGCAGGGTCAATCTGCAGGAGAAAATCCCCGGCCTTAACTTCCTGTCCTTCTTTAACGCCAATTTTTACCACCCGACCAGCTACCAGAGCGCTGATGTTTATGTTTTTCTTGGGCTTCACTTCGCCGGAAGCAGAAATTATGGAGGTCAGGTCCTGGCGCTTGACTTTTTCCACATTGACCTTGACCGCTTTTTCCCGCTGGGCTCTGAGGTTCAGAATGACAATCAGAGCTATCAGCCCCAGCAGGCCGATAAAAATCAGATTTCTCTTTTTTCTTGACTTAGGCTTTTTCTCCGTCATCTTTTTTTCCTTTTTGTTTTGCTCGGGAAATTGTAAACTTCTCTAAAGATTATACCTTATTTTACGAAACTCACCTAAAAAAGTTTAGCCCGTTGCCAGGCCACAGGTTAATTGATAAGATTTTAGCATGGAAGACTTAAAAATTTACCTGGACGCGGCGGCCGGCGCGGCTGAAAAAGCCGGTCAGTTTTTGCTGGAAGGTCTCAATCAGAAGAAAACCATCTCTTACAAGGGCCAGGTGGACCTGGTTACGGCCTATGATAAAAAATCTGAAGAAATTATTTTTGAGGAACTCAACCGTCATTTCCCGGATTTTAGTTTTATGGCCGAAGAAGTTATCAACCGGGACAACAAATCTGATTACTGCTGGGTGGTGGACCCCCTGGATGGGACCACCAACTTTGCTCATGGCTTGCCCATCTTCTGTGTCTCGGTAGCCCTGACCTTCAGGGGGGAAGTGGTGGCTGGAGTGGTTTTTGACCCCACCCGGCAAGAAATGTTTATGGCCGGCCAGGGAGGGGGTGCTTTTCTGAATGGCCGGCCGATAAGAGTTTCAAGGACAGAAGAGCTGGACAAAAGCCTGCTGGCTACCGGTTTTCCCTATGATGTCAGGACCAGTCCCAACAATAACCTTGACCATTTCAGCCGTTTTGCCGTTCGGGCTCAGGCGGTCAGGCGGTGTGGCTCAGCAGCCCTGGACCTCTGCTATGTGGCCTGTGGCCGTTTTGACGGCTTCTGGGAAATGAAACTAAAGCCCTGGGACCTGGGTGCCGGTTCGCTGATAGTCAGAGAAGCTGGGGGAATAACCACGGATTTTCAGGGGCAACCATTTACCCTTCGCCATTCAGATATCGTTGCCAGTAACGGGTTGATTCATAAAGAGATGCTGGACGTCATCAGCCAAGGATTGGTAAAATAAACGGGAAAATCAATAAGAATAGAGTAGATAAAAGAGCTGATAAAAACAGGCGGCAGAAACAAATAGTCTGAAAAAAATAGGCTGAAGAGAAAAAGGTAATGACGCAGAGAAAGAGGCAAAAAGGAAAAAATTGATGTTATTTCCCTGGCGTGGAGTGAAGAAGACGAGAATTTGAGGGCAGGAAATGGACAAAACGAGGATAAGGGAAAAAGCCAGCAACTTTAAAGGACTCAATTTTCTGCGGCCGGTGGTCAGCAGCCTGTTTTTAATCTTATTTTTACTTCCAGCGCTTTCTTCTGGCCAGGCGGCTGAACCGCAAAAGGAAATAAAAAAACAAATTGAGGTTCCAGCCGATGCTGGCTGGGTTGATACCGGATTGGAGGTAAAGGAGGGGGAAGTCCTGGAATTCGTGGCTTCGGGCACCATATCCTGTCAGAAAGGAAATCCGGTGGCCAGCTGTGGGCCAGAAGGGCTGGACCTGCAGACAATGCAGCAACCGATAACCGATAAAAACCTTGGTGCTCTGGTAGGAAAAGTGGTCAAGGTTATCTCCGTGAGCAAAGACCCGGACACTGGAGAAGAAAAAAGAGAAGAGGTGGTCAAGGTGTTCTACATTGGTGAGAGAGCCACTGTGGAAATGCCTCTGGAAGGACGTCTTTACCTGGGGGTTAATGACAACGTTTATGCTGACAACGAGGGGAAATTTCTCGTCAGCCTCAGCTGGAAAGAAAAGAAGAGCTAAGTATTGAAAAAAGGCTTTAGGTCAGGTTTTCAAATTTTCGGAACTGGTTTCAGACGGAAGTATTTAAAGCCTGAGCAAACAGGCGGCCGGCTTTAGTCTTCTTCCTCTTCTGACTTGGCTTTCTGGTTCAGGAATTTTTCCATGAATTGCGTGGTGTAGTTACCGTTTATGAAATCAGTGTTGGAGAGAATGTTTAACAACAGGGGTATGTTGGTTTTTATGCCCACGATGGTGGTGGTTTCCAGGGCTGCTTTCATCTTGGCAATGGCCAGATTCCGGGTTGGAGCGTAGGCGATAATTTTGGCAATCAGAGAATCGTAGTAAGGCGGGACTTCCCAGCCCGCGTAAGCGGCCGAATCAACTCTGATACCTTCCCCGCCAGGGAAGACCAGGAAATCAATCTTCCCGGGCGAAGGTGCAAAAGTCTCCGGGTCTTCAGCATTGATGCGGCATTCAATGGCATGTCCCCTCATTTCCAGGTCAATGGGGAAGTTGACCTTTTCGCCGGCGGCTACTCTAATCTGCGCTTTAATCAGGTTTATGCCGTAGACCATTTCAGTGATGGGATGTTCAACCTGCACCCGGGTGTTGGCTTCCATGAAGTAGAAGCGTTTCTTTTCGTCTACCAGAAATTCAAAGGTGCCCAGGCTCTGGTAGCCAATTTCTTCAGCTGCCTCCTGGGCGGCCTTCATCATCTTACGCCTGGTCTTTTCGTCTATAAAAGGCGAGGGAGTTTCCTCTATGATTTTCTGGTACTTGCGCTGGACACTGCATTCCCGTTCGCCAAAGGCGATGACATTTCCTTTGCTGTCGCCGATAATCTGAATTTCAATGTGGTGGGCGCCGGTAATGTATTTTTCCAGGTACAGAGAGGGGTCGCCAAAGGCCGCTTTGGCTTCATTCTGGGCCATGGCAAACATTTCTTCCAGCTGGGCGGTGTTCCGGCAGATGCGCATGCCCTTGCCCCCGCCTCCAGCCGCGGCTTTAATTATCACCGGATAACCGATTTTCTGGGCGATTTTCTTGGCTTCGTTGACGTCTTCCAGGATGACATCGCTTCCAGGAATGACGGGCAGGCCGGCTTTTTTCATCGTCTGCCGGGCTTTGTTCTTATCACCCATTAATCTGATGATCTCAGGTGGCGGGCCGATGAAAACAAACCCGGAATTCTGGCAGATTTCGGCGAACTTGGCGTTTTCCGCCAGGAAACCATAGCCCGGGTGAATGGCTTCGGCCTTGGTAATTTCAGCAGCGCTGAGGATATTCGGGATGTTCAGGTAGCTTTCAGAAGCTTTGGCTGGCCCGATGCAGATGGCTTCATCCGCCAGCATGGCATGAAGAGAATGGCGGTCAGCTTCAGAGAAGACGGCTACGGTTTTTATACCAAGTTCTTTACACGAACGAATAATCCTCAGGGCGATTTCGCCCCGGTTGGCGATTAAAATCTTAGAAAACATGGCGGTCAGGCACCCACTTTGATGGCAAAGAGTTTCTGGCCGTACTCCACTGGTTTCCCGTTCTCCACCAGGATATCAACTACCACACCGCTGACGTCTGATTCTATTTCGTTCATCAGTTTCATGGCTTCAATTATGCACAGGGTCTGGCCCTTCTTAATCGTATCTCCAATATCCACAAAGGGCGGAGAGGTGGGAGAAGGAGCCCGGTAAAAGGTTCCAACCATAGGTGAGGTAATGTAATGAATGCTCTTATCCTCAGCTGCGGCAGGTGTGGCTCCTGGTTGGTCATTGCTAGCAGCAGCAGTGGCTGGGGTGGCTGTGGGCATGGCTGGAATGAAGGCAGTGGGAGAAGGGACGGCCACCGAGACATTTCTGGAGAGTTTAATCTTAAAGCCTTCAACCTCCAGTTCAAACTGGGTCAGGTTTTTTTCCTCTAAGAGGTTTATGAGCTTCTTGAGCTCTTCGTAGTCAATTTTTGAACTGAAGGCACTTTCCCTGATGTTCTCATCGTTTTTACCGTTCTTTTGAGTCATTGCGCACCTTCCTGAAGTTAACCATAACTTTACTTATCTCAAAGGTCATTGTCAAGCCAGGAAAAGGCCCGAAGAGCCTAAACTTCTCTAATTTATTAATTATCAATAAGTTTTAAAAAAGGCTGGCCATACCGGATGAGTAGTTATAGTCCCCCGTGAGCCTTTTTTTAAGAGGATGGCGGCTCAGGTGCTGGGAAAAGCAAAGTGATAAATCCTGAGCTTTCTGCATTAAAGATAGAAGATAAAAAAACCTGTAGAAACAGCGCCTTTTTTTAAAAAAAGTGGCAGCCAAACCATCCGGCTGGGAGTTTGAGAGGGCTTTACCAGGCACCATCTTATCGTGTGAAAAATCATAGAATATCATTAAAGGATGAAGGGTGCTGCCCGATAAATGAAAATCTTATACCAGGCGTTCCAGATAGAGGCTGCGCTTGAGCACCCTTTCTGGTATCACTTTGACCCCAAGGCCCGGGCCGGCAGGAATCTCAATATAGCCGTCCTGGTCCAGGACTACCGGTGGTTCCACGATGTCTTCGTCAAAATAGATTTTTGTTTCCGAGGTATCACCGGGCAGGCTGAAGCCTTCGGCTGTTTGCAGGTGGATGTTGAAAGCCCGGCCAATTCCTGTTTCATCCATGCCTCCTGACCAGGCATCTATTCCATGACGGGCACAGTAACTGGCTATCCTCATTGATTCTAAAAGCCCACCAACCCGGCCCTGCTTGATGTTAATCACCCGGCAGGCTCCAAGAGCGATGGCCGCGGCTGCATCCTCCAGGCTGTGGATGGATTCATCCAGGCAGATGGGAGTTTTAAGCTCTTTCTGGAGAAGAGAATGCTGGTAGATATCCTGGTAGGAAAGAGGCTGCTCTATCATCATCAGGTTAAAAGCATCTAACTCCTGGAGATACTTCAGGTCTTCAAGGGTGTAATCGCCGTTAGCATCCACCATAAGCCTGAGGTCAGGAAAGCGTTCTCGTACGGCCCTGACCCACTGGATGTCCTGCCCTTTTTTAATTTTCATCTTGAGGCGGTGGTATTTTTTAACCACGGCTTCTTCAACGGCAGTCAGGAGTTCAGACAGGCTGTCTTTTAGCCCGAGGCTGATACCTGACATAATTTTTTTGGCCGGCCAGCCCAGGAGCTGGTGTAGAGGAACACCCTGTTTTAAGGCCATGAGGTGCAAAAGCCCGTTTTCCAGGGTAGCTTTGGCCATCCCGTGACCGCGGACCCGGTCAAATCTTTTCTCCAGTTCTTCCAGGGTTATGCCTGGCTCTACCATAGGAAGAAGGAAATCTTTTATTATGTGGCGAACGGTCTGGGTGGTTTCATAAAAATAGAACGGGTCGGGGTCAGCCACACACTCAGACCAGGCGGTAATACCTTCAGATTCTATTTTTAAGAGCAGAGCTTCTTTATGCGTCCAGGTATAAACACTGGTTCCAAAGGGTTTAACAAACGGGAGCCTGACCAGTACCAGGGAAACATGGTCAATTTTGCCAATAGTTGCTTTTTCCAGGTGGTTCATAAGATTGCCTTTCTTGCAGAAACTAAACAGCACTTTACTAAATTCTAAATTTTATTGTCAAGTAAGGCAAAACTGGCTTTAGTCAGGACCGATTGACCTGCGGAGAAGGCTGGCGTAAGATTTTAAGGAAGCCAGGAGAAACGCATGTTTGACCAGCTTACAGAAAAACTTCAAAAGACTTTCAAGTACATCCGGGGTGAAGGCAAGATTACCGAGAAGAACATAGCTGAAGCCCTGAAGATGATGCGCTTGGCTTTTCTGGAAGCGGATGTCAACTACAAGGTGGTCAAAGAATTTGAAGCCAGGGTTAAGGCCAAGGCTCTCAACCAGGAAGTCATGATGAGCCTGACCCCGGCGCAGCACTTCATCAAGATTGTACGGGATGAGCTGACTGAAATACTCGGGCAGGATGCTAAACCCCTGAGTTTCGCTTCTCATCCTCCTTCGGTTTTTATGATGGTTGGTCTCCAGGGTAGTGGTAAGACTACTACCTCGGGTAAGTTGGCCCGCTATGTCAAAGGCCTGGGGAAAAACCCGCTTCTGGTCTCTTTTGACCTGAAAAGACTGGCGGCCCAGGACCAGCTCCGGATAATTGCCAGCCAGCTGGGTCTTCCTTTTTATGAAATGACTCAGGAAAAAATGCAAAACCCGGAAGCTGCTCTTAAGGAGCTGATGACCTTTACCAGGAACCGGGGCTTTGACCCGCTCATTGTGGATACCGCTGGCCGCCTGCACATTGATGAAGAGCTCATGGCTGAGCTCCGCCTGGTCAGGGATATCCTGCAGCCGACCGAAGTGATTTACGTGGGCGATGCCATGACCGGTCAGGATGCCGTCAGGAGCGCTCAGGCTTTTGACGAAAAAATTGGCCTGACCTCGGTTATCCTGACCAAGCTGGACGGTGACGCCAGGGGTGGGGCAGCGCTCTCTATTGTTTATGTGACCCATAAGCCGATTAAATTCATCGGGGTGGGCGAAAAATTTGATAAGCTGGAAGTTTTCCACCCGGACCGCATGGCCTCACGCATCCTGGGGCTGGGAGACATTTTGAGCTTGATTGAAAAAGCCGAGCAGCAAGCCGACCTCAAGGAAGCCGAAGAAATAGCGAGGAAGCTTAAAAAGCAACAATTTACTCTGGAAGACTTCCGCAAGCAACTGGTCCAGCTTAAAAAAATGGGTAGTTTGAGCAACTTGCTGGGCTTTTTGCCCAAGTCCGGGCCCTTTAAACAGGTCAGCAACCTGAACCTTGACGATAAAAGATTGCTCCACTACGAAGCCATCATCAACTCAATGACTCCAGAAGAAAGAGAGAATCCCCGCTTGATCAACGGCAGCCGCCGGGCCAGAATTGCTCGGGGGAGCGGCCGTCCGGTTCAGGAAGTCAACCAACTGCTCAAGCAGTTTTTTGAAATGGAAAAGCTCCTCAAAAAGAGCGATTTCCAGAAGCTGCTTAAAAACATCTGAGAGGATGGGGAATTCGGCCCGAAATTCAGTCGCTTGATTTTATAAAAGATGGCCGCGGCTTTTTTGATAATCTTCTGAAAAGGTGTAAGACCCCACGGCGCAGCTGGATTAAACTTCCTGATTTGGTCCAGCGAGATAATTGCCTTCTGATTTCAGACAAGTCAAGGTTACGAGCCAGGAAAAGGCTGGAATGGAAGGCAGCGGTGCGGCCCAAAATTTGGAGTAATTTCTGCCATCTCATAACAATTATGTGCCTTGTATCGCAATCTGAATCGGCAAAATTGACTCCGCGTCAGAGACGTGTGGCTCGGACAGCTTAAAAAACACAGTTTAAAAGAGGGTGACGTAGCCAAGAAGGTAGAGGATGCCCATTATCACTGGCTGGTGCAGCAGATAAATCCACAGAGAATGTCGGCCGCACCAGTTGATGAAAGTTTCAGGCAGTGGCCGGTGAATCAAGCTTTTCTTTTCTGCGTAAAGCCATTTGCCCAGGGCTGTTCCAAGCAAAAAGACACCAAACCAGGGAACGAGCGGAAAATAATCAAAGGAAGCGAAACTCGGCCCGGGCAGGCCCAGGGGCAGAAGCCAGTTGGTTTTAAGGGTTAAGGTTCTGCGTATAGCCGGGAGAAAAAAGCTGCCCGCAATGATAACACTTCCCCAGATTGCCCTGGTGGCGGGCCTCCGCTTTTGAAAAGCCAGGGTGTAAATAAGGACTGAGGCGGCCAGGCAATGGATGATGCCAAAAATAATGACCGAAGACCTATCAAAAACATAGGTGGCGGCAGTTATTAGTAGAGCTACAGCCAGAAATTTCAGGAAACGCCTAAGATTGTTGCGACTGAAAGTGGAACTGATACCAGACAGGATAACAAAAAGTCCGGCAAAGAAATTCTGGGCTGCCACCCAGGCTGGGGTGGTTAAATCTGTGGAAAAACCCAGAAATTTTTTCAGCCCAACAAAATCTCCCAGGTCATAGAGAAGATGGTAGCCAACCATCAGGATGATGGCCAGACCACGCAGAAAATCAATTTCCCAGATTCTATCTTTATGCTTCTGTTCGCTCCAGGCTTCTGCCTCAGGTTTCATGCTTGGAGTATATTACGGCCGGTCTGTTCTGGTCAATAATCCGGATTGCTTCACCTAAAACCTCTACGGAATTGATTCATTGCCTCATGAAAAATCTACACGAAATCATATTGTCCTTGGGCCAATAAAGACCTTAAATATTGGAGCGAAATTAGCTGGAAGGAAATGACATGAAGTTAGAGATGAAGGTTAGGCGAGCAGTGTTAAAGGGGCTGTTCAGGAGGGATCAGGGAGGCTTTCTGAAAGAGCAAGGCTGTTGTTGGAAGAGTTCATTGCTCTCACCGGTTATAATCTTTTTTACTCCAGCCGGTTATTTCGCCGCTGACGTGGAAGTTAAAGGAAATTATTTAAACATTTATTTGATTTCAGGTATAAAAATTTGTTAAATAGGTGAGAGCGAAAAATCAGAAGGAGTAAAAAAATGGCGACTATCGGAAGTCAAAAACAAAAAACTAATTTACTCAATCAAAGTAAAGTCATAATAAAAAAAGAAGGAAGCAGGATTTCTGGTGCTGGCCGTCAAAACCTGTTTCGGTCATTAGTCTTCGCACTAATTGTTTTCAGCCTGAGCCTATCGCTTTTTGCCTATGAACTGCCCAGGGTTAAGCCGTCTGAAGTTGGAATGTCGGCTGAGCGC
>Ga0272448_1000171_pt1 | contig 97259 bp, 114 predicted proteins | sample YNPCB0191_FD_202220 | JGI IMG/M metagenome (GOLD analysis project Ga0272448, IMG submission 202220) | Hot spring sediment microbial communities from Yellowstone National Park, WY, United States - YNP-CB-019-1 | ecosystem: Environmental > Aquatic > Thermal springs > Hot (42-90C) > Sediment... | reverse complement strand
CTCAAGTCTGCGCTTCTCTCAAGTTGTGGGGTTACCGCATCACACCGCAGATCAGCATTCTTCGCTGAGCTTAAGTGCCATCGCCAGATTGAAGTCATGGATGTGGTCAGTTAACACCCATGGAAGACGATTTAAAAAGAGCGGTCGAGTTTCACGGCCATATGTGCCCTGGTATCGCTATCGGATACAGGGTGGCGAAATATGTTATGAACCACTATCGCAGATCCCAGGACGAGGAGCTCGTGGCGGTCGTCGAGAACAACTCCTGTAGCGTCGACGCGATTCAGGAGATGCTCGGATGCACCTTCGGCAAGGGAAACCTGATATTCGTCGATAACGGCAAGCAGGTCTTCACATTCTACCACAGAGGAGACAAGAAGGCCATAAGGATCTACTTCAGGGATGAGATCTTGCAGGAGATATTCAGGGAGGGCAGAGGGGAGGGGGCGAGATCGAAGGCCATGGGGGCGATACTGAGCGCTCCTGATGAGAGCATACTCTCAGTGAGAGAGGTGGATATTCCCGAGCCGCCGAGGGCAAGGATATACCCGTCCATCAAATGCCAGGAATGCGGCGAGAGCTTCATGGAGATCAGGGGCAGGGTTGTGAACGGCAAGATCGTGTGCAAGGAGTGCTTCTCCAGGCTGACCTGATTCCGATATGCGCCGATGGCAGCTCTGCTGGCTGCACCGGTCCTGTTCCAGCAGTTCTACCCATATCGCCCTCAGCTGGCTGGCCTGCCACGGATCGATTGATCCGGTCACCGTTCTCCCTCTCGCCATCGCATCGATGAGATGTCGTAAAAGGCCTAAGACCTTCGTCAGATACATATACTATACTTCCAGAACTATACTTCCAGAGGCTGTCAAGGTGAACATAATGGCAAAGCAATCAAGGGATACGGATGAGGGCATGGAGAGCATAAAGGAGAGCCTGGAGGATATCGCATCTCTGCTCGCGGAGATCTCGGATGAGCTGGCAGAGCTCAACAGCTCACTCAAGTTCATCGGGATACCGCTGATCACAGACATGCTTGTAAAGTACAGGCCGGACATCAAGGATGCGATGGAGCCGGTCATCGCTGAGCTTGCAGATAGCATAAAGAGCATGATGTCTGAGGAAGAGGAGTGAAAACTCTCCCGCCTTAACCTCAGCCCCTCTTTCTGTTTTGTGCTCACGTCACTGACATGCGCAGGGCTGATGCGTCATGCTGCCGGGGCACCGCAGAGCACCTCCGGTTTATCTGATGTTTTGATCTGCTTGTTCACAGCGAATCAAGTGTGTGCTGGACAGGGGGCCTTCTCACCCCCAGACAGCGCTCTGCTGCTCTTGCGACCATTTCCCTGTGCTCCGGGAGCGTGTAAACGCCAAGCCGCCAAGTCGCCCTGTGCGCATCCTCCAGCATTCTTATCACAGGCGAGACCTCGCGCAGCTGCAGAACCTCTCTCTCGATCATCACAGGGAACCTCCCCTCTGGAACCTCAGGAGCCGGCGGGCAGTCCAGGAGCACGTACCTCTGATCGACGCCAGACTCTGATGCTATCTCCTCTGCAAGCCTCTTCTCACTTCCAGCTTTTGGCACGAACTCCAGTGATTCGGCGCCGACATACAGCGCCCTCTTGAAGAGCCTCCTGGTCTTGATCCGTTCTGCGATCTCAGCAGCGTATCCTCCCGCGGATCTCATGGCCGCAAAGAGCTCGAAGTCATCCATTTTCAGAATCGATGATGGATCAAAGCCGAGATCCTCGATCATGCATCTCAGTGCACCTGCAACCATGCACTCGGAGATCCTGCAGACGTGGTGCTGATAGACGGTGGGCTGCATGAGAAGTCTTGATAGAAGAAGAGACTCTGCGGCATGAACACCCCCGGAGTCGATCATGAGCCTGCCTCCTGATAGGTGCATCCTCTCGATGAGCCTGAGGTGATCGAATACGCCATAAGCAACGCCTGTGTAGTGCGCATCTCTTATGAGATAATCCATCCTGTCCACATCTATCTCGCCCGATACTATCTTCCCAAGCTCAGTCCCGCCTTTTATGAGCCTCTGTATCTCCTCAGGCGTTATCCCGTACTCCTCAAGGCGGGTGCGTATCCCCTCAGATCTGAGCAGATCCATGATGCTCTCGTGCCCGCGTCGAAGGTATTTGGATAGCATCGGCTCTGTAACATGTGAGAGGGGGCCGTGGCCGATGTCGTGGAGAAGCGCTGCGGCCCTTATTTTCATCGCATCATCATCGCTGAGCCCCAGCCGGTCGCTGAGGATCACGGCAAGATGATATGCGCCCAGGCTGTGCTCGAACCTGGAGTGAGACGCTCCTGGATAGACGAGAGACGCAAGCCCGAGCTGTCTGATCCAGCGAAGCCTCTGGAGCTGTGGGTCGTCCAGCAGCGATAGACAAAGACCATCTATCTTCACATAGCCATGAACAGGATCCCTGATCTCAACCATGCAATCACCCATGCAGCTTAATAGGAAATCAGGCAGAAGACACCTTCCCTTAAGGGGATGTGCTGTACGCCGACAAAAATAAGTACAAACAGAATCTCTCAAGATCAAGAGAACGCGGCTTGTTTGGCCGAAAGCGCTGACAGGCCATCAAACCAACAACCGCGGATGACCGCGGGGTGGAGCCTGTCTGAGCTACGGAGCAAGAGGTCTGTGAAACCTTCGACTTGCTTCGGCTTCGTCGAAGCATCTCGACGCAGTCGAGAATCGCCGATGGGCTTCGACAACGAGTCGAAGCGCAGGAAGCCCCTCCCCTTCAAGGGGAGGAGGTCACAGATAATAGCATCCAACCAGACGATGACTTCGAGAGGGGTTGCTGCCCTGATTGCGATGATCCTGATCTCAGCCGTTCCTGTCCAGGCGGCAGGGATCACGGGACTCTGGGACTTCAGGTACGATGTCGCCTGGTCTACCACATCCGATATGCTCGGGAACTCGATCATCTCGATCACCCATAACGGCAGCGCCATAACGGGAGATGCATACATCGAGGAGCCGGAGCAAATGGAGGGGAGGATCACAGGCATCTGGGCTCCCGAGGGCTTCGAGATCAAAGCAACGATGTACAGGAAGCGTATTCTCATGATCTCCCTCAAAGGCAGCAGCCAGGATTCCGGGCTGCTCAGAGGCAGCTTCGTTGCAGCATCATCTGATGGCAGAGCATGGCGCGGCAGCTTCATAGCCACGCTCACAAACCCCGACCCCCACTTCCTCGGAAACGTCACATCGATTGCAGACAAAAAAGAGGTTGGAGCTGGATCTGAGGCTGCGCCGACCACACCAGCAAAAAGCAGGTTCTTCGAGATACACTACTCGAGGGATGAGACCATCTATCCAAGGCCGGTGATGTGATCTCGCGACTGCTTAACCTTGAAAGCAGACCCTGGATAGGAACTCCCGTTTGCGCATCTGTGAGCGTTGCCGGCTCTCGTGGAACAGTTACCATGAAAGCATGACATGACAACATCCAGTGTTGAGGCGTTTCTGGAAACTAACATCGCATCGAAGCTTTCATCCTTTTGGCACGCCTCTGCTGTCACATTCACGGTTTTATTGAGCGTGCCAGCTCAAACCTCCGCCCCTTCCCGCAGCTCCACAGCAACGCCACGCCTGGAGGCTGCCATCTCCCACCCGCTCATCCTGGCCCTTCCTGCCCCGAGGAAACCATCTCCCACAACGATAACCTCGTCGCCGGGCCGGATCTGCTCGTCAGCCTCGACCACCCCGGGCGCCAGCACCGTTCCTTTGGGTATGAAATCTCCTATGCGTACGGTGTAAGATCCGAGCGGCAGCAGCATCCGTGCGCCCTCCAGCGTGAGCGCGAGCCTGCCGCTGCTGATGGATGCGAGCGCTCTACCTGATGAATCGAAGAGCCTGTTCCCCTTCACCCTCGCGCCATCTGTTAGAACATCCCCTGCGCCGGATCCGAAGTAGTAGTCTGCCTTCGCCCTGAACTCCTGGAGCCTGAAGTTCCCGATCGGCCTTGCGTCCTTGCACGCAAACTCAAGCGCCTCTCTGAGCCTCTCGAGCTCCTCCTGCCCCGTCCCGCCGCCTGTGTACACCGCGTCGATCCCTCCATCACGAAGCGTATCGCAGAGCTCTCCCTCGAGATGCGCAACGATATTTGAGTATCTGTGCCTCTCCAGGTAAGATCTGAGGGAGCCCATGAGCCATGCCCTCTCCTCCAGATCCCACACGCCCGTCACCGGCGTGTCGTAGTGCGCCGCTGGGTACACATCCTCGAGCTCCCTTGGCACTATCGCGAGCGGAGAGGTCAGGATGAGCTCGTGGACGAATCTCCGCATGCTTCCCATGACAGAGCGGAAGAGCCTGTGGCTTCTCGACTCAGAGTAGGGCTTCCGGGCAGAGCATGGAAGCAGGAGAAGAACATCGCTCTCAGGCGGCCTGTACCTTGTGAGCACCCTGCTCACGAACCGTCTGACCTCAACCCTGTGAAGCGACTCAGATGTGTTCGCATACATCACACTCTTTCTATACGTCGGCGTCCTCCGCTCCAGGTACCGCTCCTGCCTGTCTGCGAGCCTCAGCGCAGCGGTCATCCAAGGGATGCATCTGACCTGTCGCTCCACATACTCCCTGAGGGTGCCAGACCTTACGCACTCCCTGACCCACACCAGCTCCTCCTCGAGCTTCAGGATGTTGTGTGCCGGCATGTCCCCCGATGAGCAGTGCTCACACATGCACGGGAGCTCAGAGAGCTCATCTCTCCGGAAGACGCCATCCCTCGTATGGTACCTGTTGTAATGACCGTCCATCTCCACCCTGACAGAGTCAACGATATCCACCCCTAGGTACACGAGAAGCGAGAGATTCGATGGGGTTGCGAGCGCAGGGGCGTAGAGCGCGGAGTCCGGAGGTATCGACTCCCGTATACATATCAGCGTATCGACAAGATCCCTCGCGCCTGCGATGGTCCCCGCCGCCCTGAGAACATACACGTCCGCATCCTTTTGAGCGTCTTTTTGAACGGATGAGATGTCTGTGACCACAGCCCTTGGCGCGTCGATGTCCAAATCGATATCCTTAGCTGCATCAGATGGATATGGAAGAACGATCAGCCTCCTGGCGTCCTTGAGGGACTTCGCCAGGGAGATCGTGGCCTCCCTCGCCTCCTCCGGGTTTCTGTACCTGAAGACGCTTCCCGCGCACACATAGTCCTCTCGCGATAAGATGCAGGGCGTCGTGATGTTCCGATCGAGCATCAGCCTGCCAAGGCGCGCCGGGCCGTCCCTTCTGAGGACCTCAAAGAACCGCATCCCTGAAACCCTCCAGATAGCTTACCTCAACATGGAACTCCGCGCCTGGGTTCTCTCTGATAAGTGACCTCAGGGTATCGAGCGCCTCTTTTACCGCATTATCGTCCGGCTCATCAGGCAGCTCAGCGTTCAGCGGGTACATCTCCTCTAAGCCCAGAGGATACGGCCCGAATGGAGGCAGAAACCCCAAAATGTGATCATATTCTGAACGCTCATCCTCTTCAGGATGCCTGTCCGTCACCAGGACCCTCCCCCTGAGCTCCAGCCTGCAGATCCTTTTCCGGTACCTGATGACCTCAGGCCTCCTCGCAGACTCGCTGCTGAGATAGAACAAGGTCGATTTCGATACACGGTCGAGCCTCTCCAGATGCTCTGTATATCTGGAGAGGTGTTTGAATGCCTGATACATCCTCGGATGGGATCTGCATCTCATCTCAAGATGCTCCCATAAAGATCCCTCGTGGATGCTCTGCCTCACAGCCCGGATCTCCTGGAATGACGCCGAGAGGTTATGGCGGGCGAGAAGCTCCACCCTCTTCGGGTCCTCGCTGAGAGATTCGGGCGTGTGTTTTCTGCACACATCACACGAGCACGGAAGGTACCGCAGGTCTGAAAGCCTGTATGTGCCGGTGGGCGTCAGGTACCTCCCATCACGAGCATAAAGGGCGTACGCTGCTGAATCGAAGAGATCGCACCCCAGGGCTGCAGCAAGTGCGAAGACCATCGGATGGCCGGCGCCGAAGAGATGCACAGGCACCCCAGGACCCAGGCCGATCTTCGATGCGACGATTACATCCACAAGCTCCCTGAACCTGTAGCTCTCCATCAGCGGGACGACCGCGCCGATCGGGTACACATCGAAGCCCATCTCCCTCAACCTGCGCGCCGCAGACTCTCTGAGGTCAGGGTAAATGCCGCCCTGCACAGGCCCTGCGATAAGAAGACCCTCTCTCCTGTGGGCCACCGCCTCCCTGAGCCGCCTCTCTGTCTCCGCGAGCTCCCTCTCTGCCTGCTCTCTCGAAGCATCAGGAGCTGTTGGTATGTCCAGCGGCACGGAGATGTCGGAGCGGATATCCTGCTGGAACTCGAGTATCTCAACCGGCTCTGTATCCACGCTCCCGTAAACTGAGAGCTGGAATGCGCCCGAGTCTGTCATAACCGGCCCGTCGAACTCGAGAAGACCGTGGACCCCGCGCTCTAGCGCGGTCTCTTTGAGCACTGGGTCCTGGTGGATGATGTAGCTGTTTGTTATGATCATATCAGCACCGAGATCAACCAGCTCCCGGGGACTCAGCAGAAGGACATGTGGATTAACCACAGGCATGAGCGCCGGCGTCTCCACGGTGCCATGGGGCGTGTGCAGCCGACCTATCCTGCCGGCCAGGTCTTTATGGATTATCTCAAAGCAGCCCTGCATGTGCAACCGGCTCCACGGATAGACATAAATAGGTTGGGACCGATGGCGATACAAAGCCAGATATTATGGGGGTACATCAAAATATGAGATGTATGGCATTATTATTACTGCTGTGCCTGGTTGGGGGGGCAGCTGCGGATGCCATCTCCGAGCCTCAGTACAGCAGAAACCAGCTGATTTACCTCAATGGTCCGGATACAGGAAGCTTTCAGCAGGATGTTCAGAGTTACTGGAACACCTATATCGAGAAGGGTACAGGCAGCACAGAGGCCAGCAAGACCATGAGCATATGGTTCAACACATTCCCGCTCAAGTTCGAGAGCCCGGTCAAGCTTGGAGAGACGACATTCGCAATGGGTGCACTCACTGCGAAGAACGTCAGCCCGACAGTCTGGACGAGCATGATGCTTGAGAGGGAGACCGTATACAAGTTCGGTCTCGATCGGAGCTCAGCCTACATGCCCCTCTCGCTTCCCTCCAGCTTCCAGACAGTGGAATCAGGAAGCTCCTCAGCACAGGAGTCGCAGGGGCAGATAATCACCCAGAGCATAATCTCAAAATTAGGGGTGTGAGATACGCGCCCGAGGGGCGCTGCTCACAATTTATGAGGCCGGCCTTCAGACCTGGCATTTCCGGAATTGGCCGGACTTAGAAAGGCTTTACTTTTCAAATTGCGAAAGCATGCCCACACAGAGCTGTTCCTACTTCTCCTGCATCAAAAGTTTCAGGTTCTGCAGAAGCTTCTCGTATGTAGCCCTGATGTGCTCCGGTATCACCCTTGTGTCAGCCAGAACAGGCATGAAGTTCGTATCGCCCTTCCATCTCGGAACGATGTGAAGGTGGATGTGTTCCGCGATGCCTGCGCCTGCCACCTCTCCCATGTTTATCCCCAAATTGAAGCCATCCGGCCGCATTGTTCTCTGGAGCAGGGATACGCACAGATCAGCAAGCTCCATGAACTCCTGAAGCTCATCCCCGCTCCATCCTGACAGCGTCGAAGTGTGACGGTAAGGAACAACCATCATGTGGCCGTTGTTGTACGGAAAAGCGTTCATTATTATGAAGTGATTCCTTCCCCTGTAGAGTATCAGGTTCTCGCGGTCCTTGTTCTCTCTGGGCTTCTCGCAGAAGATGCAGCCCTTCCCCTTCTCGCTCAGTATGTAATCGATGCGCCAAGGCGCCCACAGGACGTCCATCAGTCGCCTCCCTCTGTGCTGGAGCGGCCTGACTGCCGCATCCTGCGCCCCAACTTAAGATCTAACGCTCTTTCGATCTGATACCTGCCTCTCAAACACCACCCTCCGTCCCTCTATTCTCGGATTCCCCTCGAGAAACATCTTGATGGCCCTGGGATACGCCCTGTACTCTGCCCTCTGGATCCTGGCCTTGAGGCTCTCATGCGTGTCATCCGGTTTCACCGGAACTGGCACCTGGTATACAATGGGCCCATGATCGACCTTCTCGTCGACGATGTGTATCGTCGTTCCGGTCCATCTCACCCCGTAGTCCAGAGCCTGCTGGAAGGCATCCACGCCTCTGAACGAGGGCAGAAGCGCAGGATGTATGTTCAGTATCCTGTTCCTGTAGTGTCGCACAAACTCAGGCGACAGGATGCGCATGTAGCCTGTCAGAACCACCAGATCGACAGCTGCATCATCGAGCCTCCTGATGAGCAGCCTGTCATACTCCTCTCTGGACAGGCCGCTCGGATCGATGAACTCAGCCGGAACGCCAAACTCTCTGGCTATTCTGAGAGCCCCAGCATCCGGCTGGTTGGTCAGGACAATAATCACCTCTGCCCTCAGGTAACCCGATCTGGTGGCCTTTATTATATACCTGAGATTTTCTCCGCGCCCTGAGGAGATAACACCAATGCGCGAAAGGGGCGTCGAGCCGGTAAAGGTATCACTTTCCAAGTACGATCTCTATCGCAGAGACGTTGGTCTCCCCTCTATCCGTGTTCAACGTCTCGGTCGATATCTTTATGTCCTTTACCACAACATCGCCCAGGAACCTGCTGCGTGAGACCTCAGCGACATCAACAGCTCTGGAGATCGCACGTCCTCTTGCCATTATCCTGACTTCCTTTGCACCGCTGTTGAACTGGGTCACTACAGCCAGTACATAGTTCATCACTGGTTTATTGCCGACGAACACCACATCATCTTCTGCCATGGTTGGTCACCACCTTGGAACATACTTCACGGTGTTTGATGGAATCATAGCCAAGCATCTGATGCCTGACCAATCCGCTGATCCGGCGAATAGGCACTATCACTTGGCCAGGAGCCCGTCCTCGCTGGTCGCCACAGACAGAGCATCCATGGCCCGATGATAGGACACCGCCATTCAGGGTGGATCTCATGAGATATATAGACTGTGGTGTCCCCAAGTTTTGACGGAGATATTATATCGTATTGTTTTCACAGGTCTCCAGAGTGGGATGGCGGGCCCCCGGTCTTCGCTCAGAGCCAGTGCATTAATAGATGTAGTTTGCGGAAAGTGAAGGCCCAGGGAGAGGGCGCGGCTGCGCACGGAACTGTCCCGTCGCGCTCTCCATGATTCTCAGGGGTGAGCAGATGGATGACTGTCATGATGACTGGCCGCCGGTTCGCGGTGATTACAGGGTTGGTGACAGCAGGCGGGGTGTTGCAGTTGTCACGCTCGCAAGCCGCCTGGACATCAGAGGAGCAGCTATAGTCGGAACATGCAAGACCGAGAATCTCGGGGTGGAAAAGATCGTGACGAATCTGATCTCAAACCCGAACATACGCTACCTGATCGTGTGCGGGGCTGAGTCACGGGGTCATCTGCCTGGCGACGCGATAGTCTCCCTTCACAGAAACGGCATTGATGGGAGCGGCAGAATCATAGGCGCTGCAGGGGCGATACCGTTCATCCAGAACCTCCAGCGCGAAGCCGTAGAGCGGTTCCGCAGGCAGATCATAGTGGTGGATATGAGGGGTGTTGAGGACATCGCTGAGATCGAGAGGGCTGTTGATCACTACAGCGGGATAGCAGAGCCCTTTTCCGAGCCGCCGTTTGAGGTCGTGAAAAAAACGCGCAGCTCAAGAGCCCAGCCGGGCGATCTCGATGTCAGCCTCGGACCGGATGTGTATCTGGATGTGGATGCATGGGCTGTGTCTGCGTAGAAACAACATCTAACTCGATAGGTGCTTGAGCGGGTGATGTGGCTTGTTCAGATTTGCCAGAGATCAGTCGGTGATCAACATCGCAGGCCTTCGAATCGGAGGCCAGCCAGGTGAGCTTCCCACAGCCCTGGCCGGGACCGTGTTCTATCACGGCCACAGCATAGTCTCCGACGAGGAGATGGGAATATTTGACGGAGAGAGGGCTGAGGAGCTTATAAACAGGCAGGCTGAGATCTCAGAGGAGACCGGAAACCCGGGAGTGCTGCATATATTCGCGAGCACGCGGCGCGCTTTCGAGAGGTATCTCGATTTCATCGATCCCATCTGGAATGGACCCTTGATAATAGACTCATTCGATCCGGAGACCAGGGCAGAAATGGCGATACATGTGACAGAGATCGGATACGCGGATCGCACAGTCTACAACAGCATAGGTCTGGCATCAACCGAGAGAGAGCTGCGTTTGCTGAGGGAATCGGATCTCGACTCGGCGATACTACTCGCCTTCAGCCCGAACGCATCGAGCGTCGAGTCCAGGATGGAGCTGCTGAGCCGTGAGGGGGGTCTCCTGGCAATCGCCAGGGAGGCGGGAATCAACAACATGCTGCTAGATCCCGGCGTGGCGCCTCTTGGGAGCGGGGCTGGAGCCGCGCTGAGGTTCGCTCTCGTCTCGAAGGCGAAGCTCGGCCTCCCGGTATGCTCAGGGATGCACAATGCTGCGAGCTCATGGGAGTGGCTGAGATCCAGAGATAAAGGTATAAGAAACGCATGCGATGCGTCCACAGCAGCCCTCGCAGCATCGTTCTGCGCCAGCCTCGTCCTCTACGGCCCGATCGAGAATGCGGGGATTGCGTTTCCTGTCGTCGCCATGACCGACATCATGATTTCAGAGGCGCTGGAGGAGATGGAGGTGTGGCCGGTGTGGTCACACCCGCGGAACAGAATGGTATGAGAATAGCGGTCTTCCAGAGCGCTGCCATCTTCAAGAAATAGAACGACAGGAGGGGAGTGAGCCTTCCCGCCGCTATAGGAGACTTCCGGATCCGATTCCCTCAGCAAACGCAGTCATGTCACGACAGCCGAAGTGAGCAGTGGCCTTCTCAGCTCACGATCTCGTAGGTGACCATGACTGTCGTCTTCACCTCAACCATGCCCGGCTCTGTGGTGCTCGGCTCTACTGATGGTCCGAAGATGCCGAACGGTATGTCCCAGAGGTAAAGCGGGCTCTCCGTGATGTCCACTATCTTTCCGAGCCGTCCGCCCGCTGCGCTGACCATCGCCTCTGCTGTTGCCCTGGCGTTCTCAACAGCCTTCTTCCTCGCCTTGTTCTTTGCAGCTGTGGCATCGCTCAGCGCATAGCCCGTCACAGCGGCGTACGTCCCTGTGCTCTCTGCAGTTTGCTTGATGCTCTCTATGGTCCTCTGATCAGGGTTCTCCAGGCGTATCGAGGCGGATACGGTCACAATGCTCTGATTCATGCAGATGCTCTCATTCGATGCGCCTCTCCTGCATACCTTCGTGCTCTGGATCCCTGTGGAGTATCCCTGCAGTATCTCGCAGTTCTCAGTGCATGCACTCCTTATCGCCTCGAGACTATCGTTCAGCTTCTCAGAGCTCTCCGCATATGCATTCGAAACGTTCTCATTATCGCTTGATGCCGATACAGATATGTACACCACATCCGCAGGCACCGTCACACTGCCCTCTCCAACAACTGTTATTGTGGGAACGTCAGCTGCGGATGCGAGTGCTACAGCAGATACAGAAATCAGCATCATTACCGCGACAGCTTTCAAATCCATAACCAATCCCCCATCGTTGATTAACGTAATCAATATTAAAAGAATTCGGTCTGATGGGGGATTTGTGCACGACATCGTTCTTGTGACATGCCAGCAGATGTCCTGCCATGCGTTTCTGCCAATTTAATGCTTCATGCAGCGACTTCCTCCCATGAAGAGCGGGGCTTCCTGCGTTTCTATTTCGTCGAAGCCCTTTGGACTCTCGACTGAATCGAAAGGCTTCGACGAGATCGAAGCAAGTCGAAGGTTTCACAGATCAAGATTTCCACAAATTTGATGATCATACAGGAGCGTTTGCGCGTGCCCACAGGGAGGATCTCCAGAACCAGCAACCCCCACCTTCAGGCGTCGGTGCCATTCACAGTATTCAAAGAGCCTTTTCGAGAGACCGTGCTCTCCATCTCATCTCCTGCACGCCATCGCCACTAGATCTACGAGATCGATGACCCTGCCGTGGCCTCCTGCCTCGTTCAGGTTCCTGACGCACATCGGGCATGCTGTCACTATGTATTTCGCCTCTGGTGGGACATCATCGAGACGCCTTCTTGCTATCTCACGCGAGAGATCCTTGTATCCTGCCCTGACGCCCCCTCCTCCTCCGCAGCATCTCGCGAGCTCCCTGCTGTTCCTCATCTCCTCCAGCTCGCATATCTCCTTTATGACCTTCCTGGGCTGGTCGAAGATGCCGTTCACGCGGCCGAGATGGCACGGATCGTGGTAGGTAACTGCAAAATCCAGAGGCCTGATCTCCAGCTCAGATACACGCGAAGCCAGGAAGTCCGCCACGCTCATGACCTTCAGACCGTAATCGTTTTTGAGCGTCGTGTAGCAGCCGGCACATCCAGTTACCACAACATCCACGTCCATCTCGTTTATCTGGCGCAGGTTCTCTTCCATGCATTCTGACGCATCCAGGCCGGTTCTGAGAAGCGGAGAGCCGCAGCACCTCTCCGATGGGAGGAGCGACACGCCGAACCTTCTCAGAATCCCGAACGTCCTCGCTGCGGTCTCTGGATATCTGTAGGAGGCCATGCATCCTGCAAAGTAAACCTGGTCCGCCCTTTCTTTCGTAGCAGAGGATGCATCTGCTCCAAGGATGCTCAGCCACCCCTGCCTCCGCCCCACCTCACCCAGACTGTTCCCCGTGGATGAGATCCTGTCACGCAGCTCGATCTGCCATGCTCCCGCGATCTTCCTGGATGCGAGCGCCCTTCTCGCATCCTCCACGACCCTGGAGGGGGCGACTCCAGCAGGACACATCTGCGAGCAGAGAGAGCATGTGGTGCAAGTCCCGAGGCTATCGAGCGCCCATGAGCCATCTGCGCCGTCCAGGATTTTCCCGATCAGTAGCATCCTTCCGCGGGTGTTGAAGGACTCCCATCCCAGAACCTCGAAGCTGGGACAGACCGCCCTGCACGCACCGCACCTCACACATCGCCTGACCTGGTCGATATCGATCATCGACATCCCTCACAGACCCAGCTTGCCCGGGTTGAGTATCCCCTTCGGATCCAGCGCCCGCTTGATCGCGCGCATTATCTCCAAAGCTGGCCCCCACTGCATCTCCATGTATTCAGCTCTCGCCCCGCCAATGCCATGCTCCGAGCTGACCGTCCCGCCGAGCTCTATGGCAGCCCTGTGTATCATGTCCGCAGCTCTCCTGAGCCTGTTCCATTCCTCTTCACTTCTCACATCTATGAACCATGCGACGTGCAGGTTGCCATCACCGATATGACCGTACTTCATCGCCGGGATGCCGGTGCTGTCCGATATCTCCTGGACCTTTCTCATCAGAGTGGGAATCTCCTTCATCGGAACCCCCACGTCCTCTCCGACATAGATCCGACTCTTAGATGGATCGAGCCTGGAGATCGCAGCGCCGACCAGCTCCCTGGCAGCCCAGATCTCTGACATCTCCCTCTCATCGGATGCGATTCTGATGTTCTGCGCCAGGCCTGCACAGACCTCAGATATTCTTCTCGCATCCTCGGATGTCGAGAGATCAGTTCCATCGACCTCGAAGAGTATGATATCACCGTCAGGAAGCGCTATTTTTGGATCGCATCGCCTGAGGACCCTTACAGTCGTGCTGTCCAGTATCTCGCATGCTGACGGGACTATGCCAGCGGAAAATGTCTTCACAACAGCCATGCCGGCGAGCTCAGAGCTCTCGAAGGATGCCATGACCAGACGCCGTCTTTTCGGCAGGGGCACGATCCTGATTCTCGCAGCAGTTATGACTCCAAGCGTGCCCTCTGCCCCGACCATGAGCCGCGTCAGATCATAACCGGCGGATGACTTCAGCACTTTAGAGCCTGTTCGGATAACCGTGCCGTCGGCCAGCACGACCTCAAGATCAAGAACATAGCTCTTCGTGGTGCCGTACTTGACGCACCTCATGCCGCTTCCGTTGTTCGATATCAGTCCGCCTATCGTGCAGACGCTGGAGCTCCCCGGGTTGGGCGGAAAGAAGAAGCCGTGTGGCCTCAGAGCTCTGTTGAGCTGCTCAACAACAACCCCTGGCTCCACCTGGACCTGCAGGTTCTCCACATCTATCTCCAGGATTTTATTCATGCCGGACATGTCGAGAACTATGCCGCCCCTGAGGGGCACTGCGCCTCCCGCCAGGCCTGTGCCTGCACCTCTGGCGGTAAGTGGGATTTCGTGCTCGTATGCAAGCCTGAGGATCCTGGACACCTCCTCTGTCGTCAGGGGTCGGACGACGTACTCCGGGAGGCCATATACCTGAGATGCATCGCAGGAGTAGCAGCAGAGCTCGGCCGGCGAGTTTGAGACCCTGGGTCCGACTATACCTCTCAGCGCATCCATGATGGGGCTGCTCTCTTCTGTTGACATTCTCCTCCAGGCTTAACAGGAGATCTCGTAGCAGCGATGATACGATAAAAAGATTTTGTCAGGAGGCAGATTGCGGATCACTTCACCGATTTCAGTAATCAGCGTCCACTGAGATTGTGCTCCTCTTTCAGATGCGCTGATCTCCTGGTACTCGCAGACGATCCGGATGCTCAAAGGCTCACCGGTCTGCTCCAGAACATAAAATATATTCCGACAGAGTCTGCGAAGCTTTATAAGTAATCAGGAGCATATAATAAGCTGTTTGTTTTATAATTCAGATAGACTGCAAGTGGTGGTCCAGTGGTAGCAGTGGAGAATCCCATCCACAGGGCGTATCTGCTAAAGATCGTTGGCGAGGAGGGGCTAAAAATCGTAGAGGCTATGCCCGAGGGAGAAGAGGTGACTGATGAGCACATCGCCGAGATCACAGGGATCAGCCTCAACACAGTGAGAAGATCTCTCTATCTGCTCTACGAGCACAGACTTGCTGTATACAGGAGAAAGAGAGACCCGGACAGCGGATGGCTGACGTATCTCTGGAAGATATGCCCTGAGGCCCTGGACAGCGCGCTTGAGGCAGAGGTCAGGAAGCTCATAAACAAGCTCAACGCCAGGCTGCGCTACGAGAAGGACCATGTTTTCTATGCATGCGTGAACGGTTGCGCTCGGTTTGTTTTCGAGGAGGCAACCGAGAACAACTTCATATGCCCGTTCTGCCAGGGCAGCCTGGAGTACATGGAGAACAGCACGATCGTAGAGGTTATAGAGGAGCGGATAAAGGAGCTGAGTGCTGCGCTCTGCTCCTGATGAACTGGTACGAAAACCCCGCATGCAACAGCAGAGGCGTGCCCAAAAAAATTGCATGGATGCAGACTCATCCAGATGAGTGGCCCCGCGTCATGAGCGTTTTCTGGCTGGAGTATGCCAGCGATGGAGTAACACCGACCAGAACATCCTGCTGGTGCACCAAAACCGCTTGCATTGTTCGTTATTGCGGATCATTATGATCGAAACAAGATACATCGAGTTCGATACAAAGGGCGATGCTGATGTGGTGGACATCACCCCGATGGTCGTCAGTGCCGTCAGGAGCAGCGGATTGGCCGATGGCATTCTGGTTGTCTTCGTCCCGGGCGCCACGGGCGCTGTCACGACGATTGAGCATGAGCCCGGCCTGGTGGCAGATATGCGCAGAGCGCTCGAGAGGATCGCTCCTGAGGATGAGGAGTACGAGCACAACGCCAGATGGGGGGATGGCAACGGCCACTCCCACATCCGCGCATCGCTCCTTGGCCCGAGCCTCACAGTGCCTGTGGCGAACGGCTCTCTACTCCTCGGCAGATGGCAGCAGATTGTCTTCATCGATATGGACAACAGACCCAGACGCAGAAGGCTTGTGCTTCAGATCGTGGGAGAACCAAAATCGGACAGGTAAACCACGTTGATCCACAATTTAAAATTTTAATTTTCATAAATTATTTGTCATTATTTGTCCTCTGAGACACCATTCTTTCTTCAGATCCTTTCTGCGCGAAAATGCTATATCTGGTTGATGCCTCTCGGCTTGAGAGGAGGTCTGCAGGTGAAGGAGATAAGGTTCCACGGGCGAGGAGGGCAGGGGGCGGTCACCGCTGCGGAGATGATCGCCATCGCAGCCTTCGAGGACGGAAGGTTTTCCCAGGCGTTTCCCGCCTTCGGGGTGGAGCGCAGAGGCGCCCCTGTGCTGGCTTTTGCCAGGATCGATGATAAGCCGATACGCATGAGAAGCCAGGTGTACGAGCCGGATTACGTCATAGTGCAGGATGTCACACTGCTCGATGTCGTCAATGTGGCTGGTGGATTGAAGCCGGACGGAAAGATAATAATAAATACTGATAAAGATGCCTCTGCGATCAAACTGAACACAGAGGCTGATGTGGTGGCGATAGACGCGACTCGGATCGCCCTTGAGACTCTCGGGAGGCCGATAGTCAACACAACAATGCTAGGCGCATTCTGCGGGGCGACTGGAGAGGTGAAACTGGAGAGCCTGGAGAAGTCGATTCTAACCAGATTCCCGGGCAGCCTGGGTGAGAAGAACATTCAAGCCATAAGGACAGCCTATGAGAGGGTTGCCAGATGAAGATCACAGTTGCAGCTCTGACAGAGCCAGGCAGCACTGTTGTTAACAAGACAGGTGGCTGGCGAACATTCGTTCCGGTTGTGAATCACAAGAGGTGCATCAAGTGCAGCCTCTGCGAGATATACTGCCCTGAGGGTTGTATCCATCAGATCGACGGGTTGTTCGTTCCGGATCTGGATTACTGCAAGGGATGCGGGGTCTGCGCTCACGAGTGCCCCAGAAAGGCGATAGAGATGGTCCTGGAGGAGAAATGAAGATGATCGTTAAAGAAGAGATGAGCCTGAGGGAGAGAATGGCCCGGATGAGGGTCGTTGAGGGCTCATATGCAGTTGCACATGCCGTGAAGTGCTGCTCTCCTGATGTCATATCCGCATACCCAATAACACCTCAGACCCATATAGTCGAGCACATCTCGCAGTTCGTTGCAGACGGCGAGCTCGACTCTGAGTTTCTCACGGTTGATTCTGAGTTCTCGGCGATGTCATCACTCGTGGGGTCGAGCGCCGCAGGAGCAAGATGCTACTCATCGACCACAAGCCAGGGGCTTGCCCTCATGTGGGAGGTGCTTTACAACGCCTCCGGTATGAGGCTGCCGATAGTGATGACCGTGGCGAACAGGGCGCTCAGCGCGCCTCTGAACATATGGAACGACCAGCAGGACAGCGTAGGCGCCCGGGACTCAGGATGGATCCAGCTGTACGCTGAGGATGTGCAGGAGGCAGCTGATGCGATACCACAGGCGTACAAGATCGCAGAGGATCCTGAGATCCTGACGCCTGTGATGGTATGCATGGACGGGTTCATACTCACCCATGTCTATGAGCCTGTGGAGCTCCTGAGCGTGGAGGAGGTGGAGAGGTTCCTGCCGCCGTACAGGCCAAAGAACATTCTGGATCCGGAGAACCCGAAGACGTTCGGAGCGTTCGCAGATCCATCATACTTCACAGAGCTCAGATACATGCAGTGGGACGCCCACAGACGTGCTCTTAAGAAGATAGAGACCGTCGCAAGGGAGTTCGCAGAGCAGTTCGGCCGGTGGTATGGCGGGCTGATAGACACCTACCGGGCGGATGATGCTGAGGTTATTATTGTAACGATGGGATCTGTCATCGGAACGATAAAGGACTGCATAGATGAGATGCGCAGCGAGGGTATGAAGGTGGGTCTGGTGAAGATCAGAAGCTACAGGCCCTTCCCGACAGAGGCTCTGAGAAAGGCGCTGAAGGACGCGGATGTCGTCGCTGTTATTGAGAAGGATGTCACGGTCGGAAACGAGGGCGCGCTTCTCACCGACCTGAAGGCTGCTCTTTACAACACCCCGACGAGGATCCCAGTGATAGGGTTCCCCGCAGGCCTCGGGGGCAGGGATATAACGGTCAGAGACATCCGAAGGGTCGTCGATAAGGCGATCGCAGCGCGTGACAGGGGAATTGAGGCGGAGATTGAGTTTCTCAACCTGAGAGAGGATCTGCTCTAGGAGGATCTTTATGGAGAAGCTACTTGCACCCGGGCACAGAGCATGCGCAGGATGCTCGATGCCAACTGTGATCAATTTGGTACTGGACGCCGCTGGACCCAACACGATAGTTGCAACGCCCACAGGATGCAGCGAGGTGACGACAACACCGTATCCTGAGAGCGCCTGGAGGGTTCCGTGGATCCACTCGCTCTTCGAGAATGCAGCTGCAGTCGCCTCAGGCATAGAGGCTGCCCTCAAGCACTTCGGGAAAGACCATAACGTCTTCGTCATAGCCGGAGATGGCAGCACCCTTGATATAGGCATGGGCTGCATCTCAGGCATGTTCGACCGCGGGCACAATGTGAAGTATGTGTGTTACGATAACGAGGCTTACATGAACACAGGTGTGCAGAGGAGCAGCTCGACACCCCCATGCACATCAACGACTACCACCCCATCAGGAAAGGTCAGCTTCGGAAATCCGAGGCCGAAGAAGGACATGCCCGCCATAGCAGTCGCACACAGGGTGCCTTATGTCGCAACAGCCTCTGTCGCGTACCCTGTGGACCTCAGGCAGAAGGTGAAGAGGGCCATATCGATACCCGGACCTGCATACATACAGGTCAACGCCCCATGCATCACAGGCTGGTCGTTCGAGGCCGGAACCACTGTGGAGATAGCGCGGCTTGCGGTCGAGACTTGCCTCTGGCCTCTCTACGAGTACGTCAACGGAGAGCTTGCTGGCGTCAAGAAGATCCACGTCAAGAGGCCTGTTGAGGATTACCTCAAGGCGCAGGGAAGGTACAGGCACCTCTTCCGCATGAAGGGCGGGGAGGAGATGATCCGGGTTCTCCAGCAGATGGCTGATGAGAACGCCCGGAAGTTCGGACTTCTGTATGAGGGAGATGTCGCGTGTACGTCGGGAGAATAGTCGCGGTCGGAATCTCCGGCGATGGGGTCTGGGTGGGCTACAGGGTCTCGTCCAGATCCTTCCCGAACCGCAGGGCAACAGCATCCGGATCCTCGATATTTGTGCATCCTCTGGATCCGTCTGATCTCCTGAAGAATCCCTACATAACATATCCATGCATAAGGGCATCGAATGACTTCGCGGTCGTATCGAACGGCGACCACACTGACATGATATTCGACCGGATCGAGGACGGATCAAGACCTCTGGACGCAGTGGCCCTGAGCCTAGTGGCATACGGTTACGAGAGAGACGAGCTCCGGACGCCGAGAATCGCCGGCTTTGTCTCAGGGCGGCGCGCGGTGCTGGGGATTGCGGCACATGATGAGATCCGCGTCAGGGATTTCGAGCTCCAGGATGGAGATGCATGGATGGTGGCGACGTATGAGAAGACCGGGTTCGAGCCGATGTCCATGGAGGGATCGAGCGCCTCGAGCATAGCGAGATCTCTCTTCGGCCTTCCATTCGAGCGCCCGGTCTGCTCTGCGGCAGCGTTCAGGAGAGGAGATGGATTTGAGCTTGCTGTGTACAATCCAAGGTGATGCGAATGGAGATTAATGGTGTGGAGATAGATGACACTTTCGCGGAGGCGTTCCCGATAAAGATAGGCAGGGTGCTGATAACCGCGATCAGTGAGCGCTGGGCGCTTGAGGCGGCGCGAGAGGCCACTGGCTTCGGGACCTCGGTGATAATGTGCCCCGCTGAGGCAGGGATCGAATGTATTGTTCCAACCACAGAGACGCCCGATGGGAGACCGGGAGTATACATACAGATATGCAACATGAGCTGGAAGAGCCTGGAGGCATCGCTCCTGGCGCGCATAGGCCAGTGCGTCCTAACAGCTCCCACAACAGCTGTGTTCAACGGTTTGCCTGAGGCGGAGAAGCAGTTCGACACCGGAAAGAAGCTGGGTTACTTCGGAGACGGATACCAGTGCGAGATCGAGTACTGCAACAGGAAGTTCTGCAAGATCCCCATCATGGAGGGGGATTTCCTCGTGGAGGAGACGATCGGGGCAGTGGATGGAATAGCCGGCGGCAACTTCTACATTCTCGGGCAGAACCAGCCAGCTGCGCTCATGGCCGCTGAGGCTGCGGTCGACGCTATAGCAAAGCTCAGAGGAACGATAACCCCCTTCCCGGGAGGCGTGGTCGCGAGCGGTTCCAAGGTGGGGAGCAGGTACAAGTTCCTGAAGGCATCGACGAATGTGGCTTTCTGTCCCAGCCTGAAGGAGCAGGGGGTCTGCGCACTTCCTGAGAACGTGGCCGCAGGATATGAGATCGTGATCAACGGGCTAAGCAGGGAGGCGATCGAGGAGGCGATGCGCGTCGGGATCAGGGCTGCCTGCAAGGTTCCCGGCGTGATCAGGATATCCGCTGGGAACTTCGGAGGTAAGCTCGGGCCGCATCAGTTCCATCTGCACAGGATACTTGAGCAATAGCCATTGGGCGCTGCATCGGCATCTTCCGACCCACTGGCGCTGGGGCAGGGGTCAGAAGATGCTTTTATATCTACATTGCAAATCATTCAACAAATGCAGACTGCTCTGGTCAATCAGTTGTCATCTTTCGTGTCCCAGAAGTTGTCCTTGCCCTCATCGTACATGCTGATATCGTTGTCGTGAATATCATTTCTCATGAATGTGTTCCTGCTTCCAGTGCAGTGGATTCCGTACTTGTTGCCCTGCGCTACGTTGTCTGTGATCGTGTTGTTGTTCGAGAGCACATTTATGCCGGCATTGCCGCATCCGCATCCTCCAGAGTTAGTGACCCTGAACCCTTTCAGTGTCACATTATCCGCGCTTATCGTTATGGCGCTGCCGATGCCCTCAGCATCTATTACAGGCATTCCTCCGCCAGTATCCACACCGATCAGCGTCAGGCTCTTTGATACATACACATGCTCGAAGTATATCCCGCTGTGGACCTCGATTGTGTCTCCAGCATTCGCAGCATTTATCGCATTCTGCACGCTCGAGAAATCACATCCCTCTCCGCATACTGTCACCGCTGCGGCAGGGAGCGAAGCCATGATGATTGCACACAAGATCGTGATACATGAATGGCGGATCATTCCGTTACATCCTCCCACATGCACGACAAACTTTATGTCTTAAAAGCATTTGGAGAAGAGAGCGAGTTAGGGGAATTGTATGCGACTTTCGATGGAGTTGGAGCTGCAGGACGTGCCGGGGCAACTGCTCTTAGCACTGCAGCCCATAAGGGATGCAAGAGGGAACATAATCAGCGTCGTACACCACAGGGACAGGAAAACACCCAGGGGCACGGTCCCTGTGAGGCTCATCGTTGAGATGGACAGGTCGAAGCTGGAGGGTGTCAAAAGAGACCTGGAGAAGAGCGGGATCGTCGTTGTGCGCGCGGGAGAGGAGCGCTTCATAGAGGAGGTCTCGGTGATACTTGTTGGCCATGTTCTGGACAGCGATCTCGGCGATACCGTGAGCAGGATCGACTCGACAGGGTATGCAGAGGTCATGGACCTCTCCCTATCCATGCCGGGCGTTGATGAGCCATCATCTGCGTACATGAAGATCAGGGCCACAGGGAAGGAGGAGATGCAGAAGGCCCTGAAGATTCTGCGTGATGTTGGCGCTCAGAAGAAGCTCCTTGTGATAGAGCCTGTGGAGGACGGTCTATGAGAGAGGTCAGGATATCGCTGGTCGGCTACGGGGTCGTCGGCCACGGAGTAGTCGATGTCATCAGCAGGAAGCGCAAGATGCTCAGGGAGCTGGGGCTTGATCTCAAGATCGTGAGCATCACCGATCACACAGGCACGCTGGTTGAGGAGGATGGGATATCAGGGGAGAAGGTTCTCGGCAATCGAACCCTTCAGGATATTGCGAACTCGGAGATGAGCGCCAAGGAGACCATACGATCCGTGAACTCAGAGCTGGTAGTGGAGGTCACGCCGACAAACATAGTCCACGGGCAGCCTGGCCTGGGCCACATGGAAGAGGCTCTAGCCAATGGAAAGCATGTGGTCACCTCAAACAAAGGGCCGCTTGTTGTTGCATACAATAAGCTGAAGCGTCTGGCCGATGATAACGGAGTCATGCTGAAGTTCGAGGCGACAGTCGGCGGAACAATGCCCCTGATCAACCTCATAGAGAGAACGCTCGTCGGGAATACCATCTTGGGGATACGCGGCATATTCAACGGCACATGCAACTACATACTCACAAGGATGGCCGATGAGCAGTATCCGTTCAGCAGGGCTCTCGCTGAGGCTCAGGAGCTGGGATATGCTGAGGCAGACCCGACATACGATATAGAGGGCGTCGATACTGCTGCAAAGATAGTCATACTGGCGAACGCTATATTCAACATGAACGTGAAGTACAACGATGTCCAGGTGAGGGGCATAACAGAGATCACACCTGAGGCCCTGGCGCTTGCGAAGAAGCATGGCTATGTCATAAAGCTGATTGGCGAGGTGCCTGCACTTACAGTCAGGCCGATGCTCGTTCCGATCAGAAGCCCCCTCGCGGTCGGCTCAACGCTAAACGCAGCTGCAATCTACACAGACCTCTCAGGGACGATAACGGTCACGGGTCTCGGGGCCGGGGGTGTTGAGACAGCTGCCGCGATACTGAGCGATATAGTGAGCATCTACAGGACAAAGCGGGTGGATGCGATATTCTGATGACCGGCTTCGCGAGATTCGCAGAGCTCTGCGAGCGGATATCACAGACATCAGGCTCCCTGGAGAAGACGGATATACTGGCCGAATTTCTCTCAGATCTGGAACCGGATGATCTCAGAATCGTGGCAGGCTTCGTCATGGGCGTCGTCATACCTGGAACAGAGCTAGGCGTCGGCCCGAGCCTCCTCTACGAATCCATCTGCAAGGCCACGGGCCTGAGCCCCGAAGCGATAAAAGAGCTTCTCCGGGCCACCGGAGATCCCGGGCTCGTCGCGTACAGAGCTGTTGAGAGGAGAAAGCCGCTCACGCTCGCAGCATTCTCCGGAAGCGATGGTCTGGATGTAAAAGATGTCTATCAGAGGTTTCTATCGATAGCAAAGGCCTCCGGCAGGGGCAGCCAGGACATCAGGGTGAAGAATCTCCAGTACCTCTTCAGCGAGGCATCGCCGCTGGAGGCGAAGTACATAGCCAGGCTCGCGATGGAGGACATGAGGATTGGCGTCGGCGAGGGTCTGGTGAGAGATGCGATAGCAAAGGCATTTGGGGTCTCAAAAGAGGATGTGGAGAGGGCTTACAACCTGACGAATGATCTGGGGCTTGTCGCAGAGCACACGAAGCTCGGAAGGCTGAACGAGCTGGGGATAAGCATAAACCGCCCGATCAAGATGATGCTCGCGCAGATCGGTGAGAGCATCGAGGCGTCGCTTGCAGAGGGCGCGACAGCGGTGGAGTGGAAGTTCGATGGCGCCAGGGTCCAGATACACAAGGATGGCACAAACGTCAGGATATTCTCCAGGAGGCTGGAGGATGTCACATCGTCCCTGCCTGAGATACGCGAGATCGTGAGAGCTCATGTCAGGGCGAAAACAGCAATCCTGGATGGGGAGGCTGTTGCAACCGGCGAGGACGGTAGGCCGCTTCCGTTCCAGGAGATTCTGAAAAGGTTCCGCAGGAAGTACGGAGTCGCAAGGACGGCGAAGACAATACCACTGAGCCTGCACCTCTTCGACATAATGTACTTGGACGGGGCGAGCCTTCTCGATAAGCCTCTGGCCGAGAGGCGTGGGGTTCTTGTCAGCGTTGCTGATCCTGAGATCATAGCTGAGCAGGTCGTGACGAGCGATGTCCCGAGGGTGGAGGAGATCTACAGAGAGGCGCTTGCGGCCGGGCATGAGGGCGTGATGCTCAAGAACCCCTCATCTCCGTACTCTCCAGGCAAGAGGGGCAAGAACTGGCTCAAGATCAAGCCGCTTCTCGAATCCCTCGATCTCGTTGTGATCGGGGCTAGGTGGGGGGAGGGAAAGAGGGCGAACCTTCTCGGCTCATACAGGCTCGCATGCATCGACTCTGATACCGGAGAGCTGAAGGACGTAGGCTGGGTCGCAACAGGGATCACGGATGAGATGCTCGCGGAGCTCACCGAGCTCTTCAGGGAGCTGATAATCAAGGAGGACGGGATGGAGGTGGTGGTCCATCCGCAGATCGTCTTCGAGGTCGGCTATGAGGAGATCCAGAGGAGCCCCAATTACTCATCGGGATACGCCCTGCGTTTTCCGAGGCTGATAGCCGTGAGGGATGATAAATCACCATCTGAGGCTGAGACGCTGGAGAGGATCAGCGAGATATACCGGCTTCAGAGGGGCAGATCCAAAAAATGAGGAGCTTTTAAAATGATCGTGAAGAAGCTGAATGAGCTGAGTTCAGAGGACCTGAAGGTTCTTCTGTCGCGGGAGATTGGAATACAGGACGTCCTGCAGAGGGTCAACGACATAGTGATGGATGTCGCAGAGAATGGCGATGATGCGCTCAGAAGATACACGGAGCAGTTCGATGGAGTGCGCCTAGAGAGTTTCAGGGTTTCAGAGGATGAGATCGAGGAAGCCTACGATGCTCTGGATGAGAGCATTCTCAGTGCCCTGGAGCTCGCGGCCCAGAACATCTACGCATTCCACGATGAGGAGCGGACGAAGGACCTCTGGCTCTACCAGGTCGCGCCCGGGGTCGTCGCAGGGCAGAAGGTCGTGCCGCTGGAGAGCGTCGGCGCCTATGTCCCTGGCGGAAGGGCAGCGTATCCCAGCTCTGCTCTGATGTGCGTTATTCCCGCAAAGGTCGCGGGCGTTGAGAGGGTGGTCGTATGCACACCTCCGGACAGTTCTGGCAGAATCGCACCGCTAACGCTTGCAGCCGCGGATATCGCCGGCGCGGATGAGATATACAAGCTCGGAGGCGCGCAGGCGATAGCGGCCATGGCTCTCGGCACCGAGAGCATCGAGCGGGTTGAGAAGATAGTCGGGCCAGGGAACGTGTACGTCACCGCAGCGAAAATGCTCGTGAGGGGGAGCGTCGAGATAGATTTCCCGGCCGGCCCTTCAGAGGTTCTGATCATAGCGGATTCATCTGCTGATCCTGAGTTCATAGCAGCGGACATGATCGCTCAGGCCGAGCACGACCCATCATCTATAGCGGTCTTGGTCACAACCAGCGAGCCATTGATGAGAGCGGTTGAGACGGAGATCTCATCTCAGATGGAGAAGGCAGAGAGGAGGGATATAGTCCAGGCGAGCCTGGAGCGATGCGCTCTCCTGCTGGCCGAGGGCATGGACGATGCAATGGCGTTCTCGAATGCCTTCGCGCCGGAGCATCTGGAGCTTATGGTCAGGGATCCGATGGATGCTCTGAACATGGTCAGAAACGCGGGATCGGTCTTCCTCGGGCACTACACGCCAGTCGCTGCTGGAGATTACGCAACTGGGACGAACCATGTGCTTCCAACAGCCGGTTATGCAAAGATCTTCTCCGGTTTGAACATAGATGCGTTCACCAAGAAGATATCCATACAGAGCATGACAGCTGAGGGGCTTGAATCGCTCGCTGATGTCATAATAAAGATGGCTGAGTCTGAGGGGCTGAGGGCGCACGCGGAATCCGTCCGGATCCGGATGAGGAGATGAGGGGCGCTCGGCGGGGCTGCATCCACTGAGGCTTGGAGAGAGTCACCGACAAGAGCCGCGTGACCTCAACCCGCTCGATGCTCTCAGTGCGTTCCTCCGCCGTCTCCTTCTAGCGGGCCAGCATCCTCAAATCCCTGCCTCTGGCCTGTGCCCGCCATCCTGGTCAGCTCCTCGGGTCTGAGGAGGAGCCTGATCGCGTTCAGGGCGTGCTCCGCCGCCCTCCGCTCCGCGAGCCTGGCCAGAGCGCGCTCGTCCTCGGCCTCGTCCTCGTGGACGAATACCTCTATGATGTGCCTGTTCGTCATGAGCTGCGCCATTATCAGACCGGTCGATGCCTCATGGGCGCAGACCTTGTCTATCGGCGCAGCGCCCGGCATCCCCAGAGCGATTACGATATCGCACTTCTGCTCTTCTATGAGCCGCTTCGCAGCCACGGGGAGATCCTTCACACCCGGCACGGTGTACCTGACTATCTCCACGGATGCATGCTTCTTTATCTCGCGAATCGCGGCCCTGGCCATGTCATACCTGGCAAATGTGGTATCAGCTATACCTATGCGTTTCATGATGCGAACTCCCATAAAGTGTGCTGCAGGCCCTACACATCGCCAGCTCAATACCCGTGCCTGAGGGTAGCGCTAGCCAATGCCCTTGTGATAGCAGTGCAGGTAATTGGTGGTACTGTATTTATATGCATACATCGCTACCTTCGTGGGACGGCAAAATCAGGACGCACAAAACACATAGTGGAGACGCATTCTCATGAGCCTATCAGCAGCTGGCAGCAGACTGAAGTCGCTCTGCGACTCGATGTCCGCGAACATCGCATCGGCAGTGAGCAGCATCGCCGGGACATCGGGCGCCGGGTCTCACATAAAGATCGGAGCTGACGGGACTCCCACGAAGGCGATAGATCAGGTCGCGGAGGAGGCAGCGCTCGCGCCTCTCAGGGATTACGGCAGCGGATTCAGGGTACTTAGCGAGGAGATGGGGGAGAGCGTGATCGGAGAGAATCCAGCTTACTTCATCCATCTGGATCCGCTCGATGGCACCTTCAACGCGATACACGGCATTCCATTTTACGCAGTTTCTATATTCATAAGCGATGGCACAACGCATCTCGCATACGTGCGCGACCTTGTCAGGGGAACGAGGTACTACGCAGAGCCTGGTGGGGGGGCGTACCGTGAGGATTCATCTGTGGATCTGATAAAGGTCTCAGGAACAGCAAGCCTCAGGGACTTCAGCATCTCAGCTTACACGATGCGGCCGAGGACGTCGAGAATCGTGGGCATTGGAGATGTCGTGAGAAGGATGAGAAACCTGGGGGCGGCCTCGCTTGAGCTCTGCTACGTGGCAGATGGCAGGCTGGATGCCTTCATCGACCTGCGCGGCGCTCTCAGGGTCGTCGATGTGATCGCTGGAATTCTCATGGTGGAGGAGGCGGGGGGCACGGTCACAGACTCTCGCGGAGAGAAGCTCCATCTAAGCAGGAATATGTGGGAGAGGACCGACCTGATAGCTTCAAATGGTCTCATGCACAGAGAGATACTTAAGCTCATAGAGGGTGGTGCCGATTAGAATAGGTTTTGTCTCCCGGAACGATTCTGAATCGATAAGACTTGCAGGATCCCTCATAGACCATTTCAGGGACAGGGCTGAGATTTCTGTCGACCCGGAGCTCGCGGAGCATCTCGGATTGAAGGGCACACCTGTCGGGGAAATGGATGTTGATTTCATAGTTTCGATAGGCGGTGACGGTACCATCCTCAGGACGATACACAAGATGGAGGACCCGAGGCCGATTCTCGGGATAAACATGGGCACTGTGGGGTTTCTTGTTGATGTCGAGCCCAAGGATGCGGTCAGGACCATAGAGCATCTGCTTCTCGGATTCGAGGTAGATGAGAGGACCCGGCTGGAGACCCTACTGCGGGGGGAGAGGCTCCCGCCCGCGACGAACGAGGTCGCGCTAATAACCTCAAGTCCCGCGAAGATGCTCGATTTCGAGATAAAGGTCAACGGATCGCCGCTCGAGAGGCTTCGCGCAGACGGGATGATATTCGCGACATCCACGGGCTCCACAGCATATGCGATGTCAGCCGGTGGTCCCATTGTGGACCCGCACCTGGATGCGATAGTTCTGGTGCCCGTGGCGCCATTCAAGCTATCAGCCCGACCCTGGGTGATCCGCGGGGACAGTCTGATAGAGGTCGATCTGAAGCTCCCGGGAAAGGAGGCGCTGGTCGTCGTCGACGGCCAGACGATGGCGACAGTGACGCATGGTGATGAGATAATAATGCGAAGAGCTGAGAGGCCGGCGCGGTTCGTGAAGGCCAGCAGGGATGGGTTCTACGAGAAGGTCAAGGCAAAGCTTGTGTGAACAACTGAGAGTCGCACACGTCCTGAGAGGGGCATGTGCGAAGATGAAGGCCTATCCAGCTCTTTAAAAATATGCACATGCGTTATGTTGTGAAGATCGGCGGAAGTTTGATCGAATGCGCGAAGGAGATCGTTCGGAGGCTCTCCATTCTCGCCGAGAGGGGATACGGCTTTCTGGTGGTTCCAGGCGGCGGCCCGATGGCGGATCTTGTGAGATCTCTTCATAACAGGGGCATGGTGAGCGACGAGGCCGCGCACTGGATGGCGGTTCTAGCCATGGAGGAGTACGCGTATCTCCTGGCAGACGGGACCGGAGCGGAGCTTGTGGATGCTCCAAATCTCTCTCAGGGTGTGCGGATCCTGAGGCCGTACAGGTATCTCCTTGAGAAAGACAGGGGGCTGGAGCACAGCTGGGATTACACATCAGACGCCATCGCGGCGCTTGTGGCATGCCGCCTCGGCTCGGACATGATAAAGGTGACTGATGTCGATGGTGTCCTGATTTCGGGGAAGCTGGTGCCAGATGTGAGAGCCTCTTCGCTCATGGGGCATCAGAGCTGCATAGATCAGGGCTCTCTGAGGATAATCGATTCCTGCGAGATGAGATGCTTCGTTCTCAACGGCTCCTCGCCCGCTGAACTCATCGCGATGGTGGAGGAGCTGCCTGAGAGATGCCGCGGGACTGTGATCTGGTAGTAAGCTGCTGCGGGCTGTTAACATCCTCTTACTCCTCCGTGAATCTGCCTCCTTTGTATCGTGGGATCTAATCTTTGAATGCAGGGATTCGACATCAAATGGCATGAAACTCATGATTCCAGCATGAATAACCGCGAATGATTGCAGCTGCATCGACAACGTCGAATGCATTTGTCCAGGCTCTTTGAGAGAGTCAGATCGCAAAGTTTATAGCAGGACGTCAAGAAGGAGTGAGCGGAGAAGCATGAAAGACGTACCAGAGAAGTGTATATCGTGCGGTGTTACCCTGCTTGGCACCGGAGGCGTCAGATTTCCATGTCCGAGCTGTGGTGAGATCATCGCCAGATGCAACAGATGCAAGAAGCAGAGCAATATCTACACATGCAAAAGCTGTGGGTTCACTGGTCCATGAGGTGTTATAGATGGGAACTGTAGCTGCGAAGATCAGAATCATGCCTGAGAGCACTGAGATAGACATGGAATCCCTGAAGGAATCTATCAGGTCGGTTGTTCCAGCATCAGCAAAGCTCCACGCAATGGATGTGCGACCGATCGCCTTCGGCCTCAAGGCGCTGATAGCCGTTGTACTTCTCGATGACAAAACTGGCGGCGGGACAGCAGAGGTTGAGGCGGCGTTCTCAAAGGTGAAGGGCGTGGAATCAGTCGAGGTCGAGGAGGTAGGCCTCATCTGACCTCCCAATTTGCGGGCACGTAGATCAGCTGGAAGATCGCTACCTTCGCAAGGTAGAGGCCGCGGGTCCGAATCCCGCCGTGTCCATCCGCTCTTCGAGCTCGCTGCTGAGGGCGTTATCAGGCCTGCGTTCTGCTTTTCCGGAGGCTTCTTAACATCATTGTCACATAGCAGTTCGGCCTGCACCTCACACCTGTTATCATAAATAAGTTAATAGGAATCCTCTAGTGCGTTTTAATATTTGTGTTTTGCTGCTGTGTTGAATAATTAAGAGCTCTAAGGTCGATAGCTATCGATTTTTACTAGAATTGCAATTCGTATGAATCGAGCCTCTGCTATCGGATTCTCAAACATTATTCAACACAGCATATTTTGCAGATCCAGTCGAACTAGCGGATTGCCGACACGCTTATTGAATGAGCCCACAGAAATCCTGTTCTCGTGCCAGAACCGCTGAACAGTGTGCCAATAATCAGCGCCCACAAACACAGAAGCTTAGATGGGAAACTCGGTCGCGGTTTAGTGGCGCTGTGCGAGGGAGACATATAATACTAATAATGGATGATACAGTAACTGGAGGTCTCGAATATGGAAAAGGTACAGGACATTAAAGGGCTTGGAGGAATGCTGAACGGTTTCAGGGACATGGTGAAGGAGTTCGAGAGCATCACGTTCATAGGATCTCCCGGCTTCTGCACACCATTTGCGCTCTTCCTGGGTTATCCTGTAAGGGAGAAGAGGCTTGCATTCGTGCCGGGGCTGAGCGCTGAGAAGACGCGCAGGGTCATAGCCACCGAGTACGGAATGGAGCTCGGCGAGATGTGCCCTCCGGACGCTGATGTTCTCGTGGTCCTCGGAGGAATGGCCATGCCGAAGATCGGCGTCAGCATCGAGGATATGAAACAGCTTCTTGGTAAGATTCCACACAAAAGCGTCATGGGAGTCTGTTTCATGGGGATATTTGAGAAGGCTGGATGGTGCGACAACATTGGGTTTGATTACGTGATGAACACGATCATAGAGGGCGATATAACAAAGAGATGAAAAAATAGATGGGCCCGACGCGATTCGAACGCGTGACCTCACGGTTATCAGCCGTGCGCTCCGCCAGGCTAAGCTACGAGCCCGCGAACGTGGTGTCTGATAGAGCGTCCAGCTTATAACGTTTTCCCTTAGAGGTTGCGCTCGGGCCATAAGATGCGTTGCTTGAAGGGGCCAACAGGAGGATTATAGATGGGTCTATTAGATCGCATGGGAATGATCGTCAAGTCGAAGATGAGCAGGATAATGGACAGGATGGAGGATCCGAGAGAGGTGCTTGATTACTCTTACGAGAAGCAGCTCGAGCTTCTGCAGAACGTCAAGAGGGGCATCGCAGAGGTCGCCACCTCGAAGAAACGCCTGGAGCTCCAGCGCGCCAGGCTTGCGCAGAGCGCAGAGCAGCTCGAAGGTAAGGCTCGCGAAGCCCTGAGTTCCGGAAGAGAGGATCTCGCAAGGCAGGCGCTTGAAAGAAAGGTATCGCTCCAGAACCAGATAGATATCCTAGATTCGCAGATCGCCGATCTCGATCGCGAGGAGCAGAAGCTCATCGCTGTTGAGACGCGCCTCTCGACGAAGATCGAGACGCTTCGCGCCAGGAAGGAGGCGATAAAGGCGCAATACTCCGCGGCAGAGGCGCAGGTCAAGGTGAGCGAGTCTGTGACTGGCATAAGCGAGGAGCTCGCCGACGTCGGCCTGGCGATACAGCGCGCCGAGGAGAAGACTGAAGGGATGAAGGCCCGCGCCGCAGCGCTCGACGATCTCCTCGAGAAGGGTGTTCTCGAGGACTACACCGGCGGGGACGCTCTCGAGAGGGAGCTCTCAAAGGTCAAGGCGTCAGGCGCTGTCGAGGCTGAGCTGGCCAAGCTGAGGGGTGAGACTAGATGATCATCAGGATCCTGGGCGAGGGGCAGTACAGGGCACCTGATAACATTCTCGAGGATCTGAACGCAATAGACAACCGCATCGTGGAGCTTGTGAAGAAGGGCGACAGAGAGGGATTCCGGAACGAGCTGATACGCATGATCTCCCTGATCAGGGAGCGTTGCGAGCCGCTGGACGCGACAGAGATCGTAAAATCTGATCTGATACTCCCGCCTTCTGATCTGACGTTCGAGGAGGCGAAGGGCATATTCAGAGGACAGGGTCTGATAGAGGATTAGAGCGGCATCTCCCATATCGGGTACCACCGCGCCACATCCTTTTCAATGGGAAGTTCTTCCGCCATCACAGACCTCAGCCTTAGCTCCAGTGCGCCATCACGCTCCCGCCCGGGTTTTTCGCTGGAGGGGACGAACGGATAATATGCGCCCAGCTTGAAGCTGAAAATCCAGTAAACCTTGAAGCCATTGGAGAACGGATACACAGCGCATAAAAGCTGCTGGCCGAGACCGCTGTCTGTGAGACTTCTAACAACCATGTGAACCCCTGAGACGAGATCCTCGAACTCGGGATCCATGAGCACAACCCACAGGTAGCCGTAACTGTCATTCTCAAGGCGGTACGCCGTCCCTGCCTCTCTTGATCCCAGCCGGAGCAGGTCCTCTATCTCGGCGCGCGTGCGCTCGTAAGTCGATGACTCGAGAGGCTTTATGCATATCGCTGCGTTTCCCGTTGGCTTCAGCCCCAGCTTCGCCTCGAGCGTGATCCTTGCTGTGGCTATGGCGAAGAGCCTCTCCGACTTGGGCTGTGGCAGCTTTGTGGAGCCGAGAAGAAAGTCGAGGAAGCCCATCAGAGGATCTCCCTCTCAAGCCGCTCGAGCGCCGCTATTCTCGCCTCGATGGGCGGATGTGTTGAGAGCAGGTTCGCTATGGCGCCTGTGGGAATTATGAAGAACGCGTTCATCCCCTCGACCCTTCTCAGATCCTCTCGGGGGATCCTGGCCATGGTTCCGCTGATCTTCATGAGTGCGGATACGAGAGCTGATGGTCTTCCAGTGATTATCGCAGCACCCCTGTCCGCAGAGAACTCCCTGTACCTTGATAGCGCTCTTATGAGTATGAAGCTCACAATCCACACAATCAGAGATACGATCCACACCGCTACGAGGCTGCCCGATTCACGGTCACGCCTGTCGCCGAGGAAGAAGATATTCTGGACTATCAGAGATGCCACTGTCGAGAGGAAGCTCGCTATCGTCATCACCGCAACATCTCTGTTTTTGATGTGCGATAGCTCGTGTGCTAGAACAGCCTCAAGCTCGCTTTTGTCAAGTCTTCTGAGAAGACCTGTGGTGACCGCGACCACGGAGCTTGACTGGCTCCGGCCGGTGGCGAATGCATTGGGTACATCTGTGCGAACAATCGCTATCCTTGGCTTTGGCAGCCCTGCTATGGCGCAGAGCCTCCCCACAAGCTCGTGCAGCTCCGGAGCCTCGGTCTCAGAGACGATCCGCGCGCCGACGCTGGCAAGGGCTATTTTGTCCGAGTAGAAGTACTGTATGAAGAGAAATACGCCCATGATCAGGACGACTCCCTGTATACCAACACCCATGGCAAGTATGACGTTGATGAATATCAGGTATACAGCCGCAAGCAGGAACATCGTCAGAAGCATTCTCGCCTGCAGGCCCCGATCAGCGCTCCATCGTACCATGACTCACACCTCAATGCCAGATGATATTTCTCAAGAGATATAAGCGATTTGTTGCCAGCAGCCCGTGTTCGTGATGCGATCGATGAGATCTAGCAGACCAATTTCCCAAAGTAAATTTATAAAATTTATATTTATCTCAATAAACTCTCACTTTTGGAGTATGCAATCTAATTTTAAAAAATTTGCGATAAAAATAAAAACAAGTAACTTTTAAAATTTTGAAAATATTCTTTTAAATAATAAAAATAGATTTTATATGTTTTAAATATTATTTTATAATTTTTCAAAATTTTTATGTAACTTAGAAATTATTTTGTTTTTATAGATCATTATTAGTAATATACATAATTTAAACATAATATCAATATGAATTACAAAAATTTGTGATCTGCACCTCCTTTAGCAAAAATATTTACCTTATTTCAAATTATCTTTATAAATGAACGTAATAGTATAAATCAATTTTTGCCTTTTAATGTTTAAGTGAAAGACGTGAAATTTATTTTATAATTTATACATGAAATTACTTGAGAGAAGCATTTTGTTCTCATATATTATAGGCACAATGGGTCTCTGATCTCTGAATCTCCCTCAAGAGCTGTTTTCTGTGCGGTGAGGGAAGGGTATGCGCGCCATGAGGGGCAAATTCACATATCATTTGGAATAACTGGGATTGCAAAAATGGTGTTTTCAAGAAGGGCATCGGGGCTGATACCATATGATATGTGAATAGATGCGGGCAGCTCCACATGTTTCCGAGCCACGCACACGATTCAGCTCGCGCATGTGTTTTTCTGGGGGGTGAGAGACCGAAACACAGCTCACCAGTAGAACAGAAACACCAAGCATGCCATCCCCAAGATGTGCATTAAGGATGCACGCTGTGTAATCACATAATTGAGATCAACCGCATTTGTGATATATTGTGCCGTAAGATGCTGATTTTCTGTCAGACCATCCAATGATAGGAATCCAAGACTTGGCTGCTGTAAGGTTGATTTATCTTCCCGGTCTGTGCTCCCTCAAATGTTACATGCAAATTAATGTGAATAAAATTTAAAACAAATTTGTACAAAAATAATTTATTTTTTAAAATTGTACTTTTTAGTGCATACACAATTTATTATTAATTATTAAAAAAACGAAATAACTTGTTTAAATTTTATTGTATAGTTTAAATTTTGTATCTATTTTATTGTAATATGGAATTATTTACATAAATTTTGTGTTACAGATAATATCAGACCACATTTCCCTTAAAGTGAGAGTTCTTGCTGTGTGGCCAGATGTGGAGGTCATGAGCCACTGAGATCCGGGTATAGAGGCTCAAGCTGCCGATTATCTGGATCGATGGACAATGTGCCCTTTGCGGGGAAAAACCGGCTCTTGTGCTCCATACAATCGAGCTAAGACACATGCAACTCTGGATACGGTATTGTGTCAGTGCACACTGATTATCCTGAGAGTTTTTCGGTTGTTCAAGCTCCCGACCAAAAAAACGATATGCTCTAAGGCATCTGGCAAATGGGGTCACGCAAAGCAGTCTGGTAAACACACACTTTACCACCCATGAACGCATACGGGACCGCTGCCCACACGGACAAGTTATAGTATGGACAAGAGCAAAAGAATAAAGAAGGGCGCCTTGACAAGCAGCGTCTCTTCCTATTGCATCATCCCCTCCACCTCTCCGGTCCTCACCTTTCCGGACATCACAACAGGCAGGACGAAGATTCTGCCGTCTCCGAACCTTCCTGTTCTTGCAGAGTCGCATATCGTTCTCATCACCGTCTCCACATCCTCATCTCTGACAAACATCTCGATCTTCAGCTTCGGGAGCATGTCGACCTCGATGCTCCCGCCGCGATACTGGAGCCGGATCCCCTTCTGCTCGCCCCTTCCCAGCACTCTCGTCACCGTCATGGCCACGAAGCCCTTCTCCTCTAGGGCCGTCTTCACATGCCCGAGCCGCTCCTCTCTGATTATCGCCTCTATCTTCATCATCCTGATACCTCACGCATATGCCTTCTCGCCATGCACGGCGATATCAAGACCGACATACTCCTCATCCTCCGTCACCCTGAGACCAAGGGTGGCATCCACCAGCCTGGCCAGCACGTAGGACATAACGAAAGCATATGCCACAGACGCCAGTGCTGCCACGATCTGGGCCGTGAACTGCCCCGGGTTCCCGTGTATCAGTCCTGCGTAGCTGTTCACAGCAGGGTTTGCGAATATCCCTGTCGCCAATGCTCCCCACAGCCCGCCGACGCCGTGAACCGCCCAGGCGTCCAGGCTCTCGTCCAGCCCGACGCCGACGCGGAAGAGGAGAGCTGAGTAGCAGAGGAGCCCTGCGAATGCTCCTATCAGCAGAGCTGATATGGTGTCGACGTATCCGGCAGCCGGCGTTATCGCCACCAGCCCTGCTATGGCTCCGCTGACCATGCCCAGAGCACTTGGCTTGCCTCTAACCCAGCTGCCCAGGAGCCATGCGATTGCTCCTGCTGCTGCAGATGTGTTTGTCACCACAAATGCGCTGGCAGCGAGGCCTCCAGCGGTTAGCGCCGAGCCTGCGTTGAACCCGAACCATCCGAACCATAGGAGGGCAGCGCCTATCATCGCCATGGGTATGTTGTGAGGCTCCAGGACGTAGGTATCAAACCCCGCCCTCTTTCCTATGACAAGGGCGATCGCAAGCGCGGAGAAGCCTGAGCTTATGTGAACCACAGTTCCGCCCGCAAAGTCGAGGGCTCCGAGGCCCGCGAGCCAGCCGCCCGCCCACACCCAGTGTGCCAGCGGATCGTACACCACTGTCGTCCAGAGCAGGCTCAGCACTATGAACGAGCTGAGCTTGATCCGCTCGGCCACAGCAGATGTGAGTATGGCAAGGGTTACGGCCGCGAAGACCAGCTGGAACATCATGTACGCCAGATGCGGAACCGTTCCGGCCAGAGGGCCCTCGCTCATTCCAACGTTGCGCATTAAGATGAAATCCAGACCACCTATGATGCCCAGGATATCTGAGCCGAATGCCAGGCTGTATCCAACCAGCACCCATTGTATGCTGGCCAGAGAGATCGCCAGGATCGACAGAGATATCATCGAGATCACAGACTTGGAGCGGACAAGCCCGCCGTAGAACAGGCCGACGCCTGGCGTCATGAGCATCACCAGTGCAGCTGAGATCATGATCCAGGCTGTATCCCCTGCATCTATTGCCAATCAAATCACCTGAAAACCAGATAAGAAATTTCTTATAAAAAGATATTTGATAAATTTTCTTAAAAATTATGAAACATTAAGCTCCTGGATTCTGCTTCCCAACGGGCGCTGCGGCCGTGTGCTTGAACAACCAAATTGTCATGAATCGTGCACCTGCATAACACCACATCCAGAGTCGCGTGCGTCTGAAATCGATGCGAACTCGGCGACAAATTACAAGAGCAGTGCCATAGGTCCCCCCTCGGATGAGAAAGTTTATATATGGACCGGAATAGATGAGAGCCTGTCGTTTTCTAGTTTTAGTACGAGGTATCTAGATGGTCGAGGCGTTCAAAGGTACAACAACGGTTGGCATAGTCTGTGATGGGGGTGTGGTTCTCGCCTCAGAGAGCCGTGCCACCATGGGCAGCTTTATAGCCAGCAGGACAGCTAAGAAGATCTACCAGATCGACGACCTCGTAGGGCTTACCACTGCAGGGGTTGTTGGCGATGCCCAGGCCCTTGTGAGGATGATACAGGCTGAGGCGAGGCTCTACAGGATGCAGAGGGGCGAGCCGCTCACCATTAAAGCCATAACATCTCTCCTCTCGAACATCCTCAGCGCGCGCCGGTACTTCCCGTTTCTGGTGCAGCTTGTGGTCGGTGGCGTTGACAAGATGGGGCCGAAGATATTCTCACTCGATGCGCTTGGGGGACAGATAGAGGAGCACGACATCGTCTCCACAGGCTCAGGCTCGCCCATTGCGTATGGCGTTCTGGAGTCTCTTTACAAGCCTGGTCTCAGCATTAAGGAAGGTTCGGTGCTGTGTGTCAGGGCGGTCCACACTGCCATGAAGCGCGACTCGGCCTCGGGCAATGGTATAGCTCTCGTGAGGATCACAAAGGACAGATATGAGGAAGTTCCAACCTCCGAGGTGGAGGAGATCGTGAGATCTCTTTGAACTATTTTTGGGTGTGTTCTTTTGTCGGTTGAGGATGTTCTATCAGAGCTCAGGCGCAGGATTCAGAGCAAGTTGCCTGCAGATATTAACGTCACAGGTCTGGAGTTTGAGGGCCCTGAGCTGGTAATATACACAGACGATCCGAGGCGGCTTGCTGACGACGGTGAGATCATACGATCCCTGGCCAAGGACCTCCGGAAGAGGGTTGTGGTCAGGCCAGATCTGAAGGTGCTGATGGACCCTGAGGAGGCCATAAAGAGGATACAGGAGGTCGTGCCGAAGGAGGCGGCTCTCACAAACTACTACTTCGATGGGGAGACCGGTGAGGTGATCATAGAGGCCGAGAAACCCGGGCTGGTCATCGGGAGGCACGGCGCAACACTGAGGGAGATAACCAAGCTGATAGGCTGGACGCCAAAGGTGGTGAGGACTCCGCCGGTCAGGTCGTCGACCATCGCAAACATCAAGGACTACCTGAGATCTGTTCAGACCGAGCGCAAGAGCATACTCAGATCCATCGGCAGGAAGATACACAGAGATATAGCCTCGAAGGATCAGTGGGTCAGGATATCGACGCTCGGCGGATGCCGGGAGGTCGGAAGGAGCTGTATGCTTCTCTCGACCCCGGAGTCGAAGATCATCATCGACTGTGGGATAAACGTCGGATCTGATGACAGCGCGACTCCATACCTTTATGTTCCCGAGGTCTATCCGCTGAGCCAGATCGATGCGGTTGTGTTAACGCATGCTCACCTCGATCACTCCGGGCTCGTCCCGATGCTTTACAAGTACGGCTACGAGGGGCCCATTTACTGCACGCCGCCCACAAGAGATCTGTATGTGCTTCTACAGCTTGACTACATCGAGGTGGCTGGGCGCGAGGGCAAGAGGCTTCCCTATGAATCATCGATGATACGAGAGGCTCTGAAGCACACGATAACCCTGAACTACGGAGACGTCACAGATATCGCTCCTGACACAAAGCTCACGATGCATAACGCAGGGCACATCCTTGGATCTGCGATAGCGCACTTCCACATCGGCGACGGTCTGTACAATGTCGCATTCACAGGCGACTTCAAGTACGAGAGGACGCGGCTTTTTGACCCTGCAGTCAACAGCTTCCCCAGGCTTGAGACTCTTGTGATAGAGGCGACATACGGAGGAGCCAACAGCATTCAGCCTTCGAGAAAGGACGCTGAAAATCACCTGCTCAGAGTCGTCAGGGAGACCATAGGCAGGGGCGGGAAGGTTGTGATACCTGCGTTCGCTGTCGGCAGGAGCCAGGAGGTGATGGTGGTGCTCGAGGAGGCAATACGGAAGGGCCTGATCGAGGAGTTCCCCGTCTACCTGGACGGCATGATCTACGAGGCCACAGCGATACACACAAGCTATCCGGAGTACCTTAACAATGAGCTGCGAGACATGATCTTCCACAAGGGGATAAACCCGTTCCTCGCCGAGTGTTTCGTCCAGGTCGAGAACTCCAAGCAGAGGGACGAGATCATAAATGGCGAGCCTGCGGTCATCCTGGCCACAAGCGGCATGCTGAACGGCGGGCCGATAATGGAGTACCTCAAGGGTCTCGGGCCGGACGAGAAGAACACGCTCGTGATAGTCGGATACCAGGCCGAGGGCACTCTTGGGAGAAGGATCCAGAAGGGATGGAAGGAGATACCGCTCACTGTCGAGGGGAAGACTCAGACGGTCAAGATGAACATGGATGTAATCACCGTGGATGGATTCTCGGGCCACTCTGACAGGAATCAGCTCATGGAGTACGTGAGAAGGGTCTATCCCAAGCCCAGCAGGATAATCACAAACCACGGCGATGAGAGCAACTGCCTGGATCTCGCGAGCTCGATATACAAGAAGTACAGGATACCGACATCGGCTCCGATGAACCTGGAGACGATAAGGCTGGTGTGATCTACCCCCTGCAAAACATATATCTTCCCTGTTCTGAGGGGTGTGTGGATAGCCCATGATAGACATAGCAATTCCAAAGGGTAGCCTGCTCAACCAGACGCTCGAGCTCTTCGAGAGAGCGGGCCTTGAGGTGCGCAGGACGGAGAGGGAGTACAACGCCAGGATAAACGACCCCAGAATTGGCAAGGTGAAGATACTGAGGCCGCAGGAGATCCCGACCTATGTGAGCAAGGGATACTTCGATCTGGGCATCTCAGGCACAGACTGGATTGTTGAGTCCGGAGCAGATGTTGTGACCGTGGCCAACCTGAACTACGGAAAACAGGGGCCTGGGGTTGTTAAGGTCGTCGTCGCGGTGCCAGAGTCGATGCCGATCAGCTCCTCCAGAGAGATACCGCCGGGCAGCAGGGTCGCGACAGAGTACCCGAACATCACCAGAAGCTATTTCGAGAATTTGGGCATACCGGTTGAGGTGCAGTTCTCCTACGGGGCCACCGAGGCGAAGGTTCCGGAGCTCACGGATGTTGTTGTAGATCTCACGGAGACAGGCTCTACACTGATCAAGAACGGGCTGAAGATAATCGACGTCATAATGGAGTCGACCTCAGAGCTGATAGCAAACCAGCAGAGCTGGTCAGATCCATCCAAGAGAGAGGAGATCGAGGCTGTGGAGACCCTGCTCTCAGCGGTGATCAGGGCCAGAGGCAAAGCCCTGCTCAAGATGAATGTATCGGAGAAGAACATAGAGCAGGTCATCTCAATACTCCCAAGCATGAAGCACCCCACGATCTCAAAGCTCTACAACTCGGGCTACTATGCGATCGAGAGCGTCGTCGATAAAAATGATATCAATCTGCTGATACCACAGCTCAAGAAGGCAGGCGCCTCAGATATCCTGGAGCTCGATATCTCGAAGATCGTGCCATGATGCGCACCTGGTCAGAGTCCTCCCTGATACCCTCCGATGAGTTGCATGCATGAATCGCTGAGATGGGAAGCTCTGCAGGATCGATAATGGATCGGTCAACTGCTCAGCCTCGAGGCGGGCACGTTATCCAAAACCCTTGAGCTGAACAATTAGGCGGATCGATCTCATTTTACAATTTTCTGCTTACCGGGACCCGGCTGCCACTGGATAAGCTTATATATGGTTAGCCTGATTGGATCTCGGATTGCTATTCATTGTCTGGAGGATGTTTATTGGCTAGAAGGGTACAGAGGAAAGTAGAAAGGGCAAAGGTCAAGCAGTGGTACAAGGTCCTCGCACCTGAGATGTTCGGGCGCACGCCTGTTGGCGAGACGCTCGCAAACGACCCGAACAAGCTTCTCGGCCGTGTGATCGAGACCACGCTGGGCGACCTTACAAACAACTTCTCGAAGCAGAACACAAAGCTCAGGTTCAAGATAGATGCTGTGGCCGGTGACACAGCATACACGAAGTTCATCGGTCACGAGATGACCACAGATTACATCAGATCCCTCGTCAAGCGCAGGACATCGCGTATCGATGCCGTGGTCGATGTGATGACAAGCGATGGGTATCTGGTCAGGGTCAAGCCGAGCTGTTTCACCGTCAAGAGGGCCAGAGCGAATCAGGTCAAGGCCATAAGGGAGATCTCGCGGCAGGTCATACTCTCCAAGGCCGGGAACATAGACCTCAATGGCCTCATCCAGGAGGTCGTGCTGGGCAAGCTATCGCTTGATATATACAAGGACGCGAAAGCTGTTTATCCCCTCCGGAGAGTCGAGATAAGGAAGACGGAGATACTTGCAGGGCCTGGAGAGGTCCCACAGCCAGCTGCTGTGCCGGAGCCGACAGTCACTGCAGAATCCTGATGCTGCGAGCAGATCCATGGTGAGGGTGGGTCTTGTCCAGACCAGAGTCACTGAGGACCTGGACCTCAATCTAGCTAGGGCTGTAGATCTGGTAGAGAGTGCTGCGGAGAGGGGCGCGGAGATCGTCTGCCTTCCGGAGCTCTACAGGACGCCGTACTTTCCCAGGGAGGAGAGTGCCCAGGTCCAGCACTACGCTGAGACGATCCCAGGTGAATCGACCACCGCATTCTCGAGGCTAGCGGCCCTGAGGAATGTGGTTGTGATAGTCCCGCTCTTCGAGCGGTGTGGCAGCATTTACTACAATTCTGCAGCTGTCATCGATGCTGACGGCTCGATCGCAGGCGTCTACAGGAAGTCCCACATACCATGCGACCCGATGTTCTATGAAAAGAGATACTTCTCCCAGGGGGACGGCTTCAGGGTCTTCCGGACGCGCCATGCCTCTCTCGCGGTACTGATATGCTATGACCAGTGGTTCCCGGAGGCGGCCCGCTCTGTCGTACTGGAAGGTGCGGACATAATTTTCTATCCGACCGCCATCGGCAGGATAAGAGGCGTGGAGGAGGCAGAGGGCGACTGGCAGGCCGCCTGGGAGACGGTCCAGCGCGGTCATGCGATAGCGAATGGAGTGCACGTGGCCGCAGTGAACAGGGTGGGCGGGGAGGGCGAGATAGAATTCTGGGGAGGATCGTTCGTATGCGACTCGTTCGGGAGCTTCATCGCCCATGCCGGCTCTGATGAGGAGATCGTTCTCGCAGATCTCGATCTCTCGAAGAACTTGATGGTCAGGGAGGGTTGGGGGTTCCTCAGGAACAGGCGGCCTGATGCATACCGCACCCTTGTGATGGATCCTGAGAGGCGCTCTGCGACGCCGAGGGGCGAGGGCTACCACATGCCGGCGGAGTGGGAGAGGCATGATGCAGTCTGGCTCGCCTGGCCCCATGACACCGATACATTCCAGGATATCGAGTCTGTGGAGCGGGCATACCTCTCGATGATAAAAGCGCTCCATGTTGGAGAGATCGTGAACCTGCTGGTGAGAGATGAGGAGATGCGCGAGCGGGTGGAGCATATCCTCCAGCGGGATGTCAGGATGAGCCGCCTGAGAATTCACACCATAGATTACGCGGACGTCTGGTTCAGAGACTACGGCCCCACATTTGTCGTGAACAGAAACGAAAAACGCCTTGGGATGGTCGCCTGGAGCTTCAACGCATGGGGTGGGAAGTACTGCGAGCTCATGGGCGATGTGAAGATACCATGTCACATCGCGCGCGATCTTGGCGTCAGGTGCTTCCGCCCGGGGGTCGTGCTTGAGGGCGGGTCGATAGACGTCAACGGCTCCGGAACGCTCCTTACCACAGAGCAGTGCCTTCTGAATCCGAACAGGAATCCTCACATGAGTAAATGGGACATAGAGTTCTGCCTGAGGGAGTATCTGGGGGTCAGAAAGATAATCTGGCTCAGGAGGGGAATAGCAGGCGATGACACCGATGGGCATATCGATGATGTGGCGAGATTTGTATCCCCCAGAAGGGTGGTCGTCGCATTCGAGGATGATGAAGATGATGAGAACCATGAGCCTTTGCGGGAGAACTGCGAGATTCTCAGACATGAGACAGACCAGGATGGAAACCCGCTTGAGGTGATCCGCCTGCCGATGCCTGGTTATGTTGGAGATGAGCAGAGGCTGCCCGCAAGCTACGCAAACTTCTACATCGGGAACAGAGCGGTGCTCGTCCCGGTATTCGGCCACAGGAACGACGAGAGGGCTCTGGGCATCATTGGTGCAATCTTTCCTGAGAGAGAGGTCGTGGGAATCGACGCGCGGGCAATGGTCTACGGCCTCGGCACAGTTCACTGCGTGACGCAGCAGCAGCCGGCGGTATAGCTCAGCACATCCTGGCTGGCGTGAAAGGCCGGGCGGTTTTTGCAGTCTGGAGGATAGCTGCGGATCGTTTTGCCGACAACCCCCTACACTGCAAAACTGACTGGCCTTAGCATCAGCCGACCTGCTGCTCCTCGCTCCTGCTAGATAAATCTAAATAATGTTAATCATATAATCACGTATCGTGTGGGAAGTCAAAGAACTTCAGCTCAAGGTGGCGAAGGCCTATCCGAACGACTCTGCCAGAGGCATAGCCAGGCTCGATCCGAGCGCGCTTCTTACCCTGCGCCTCTCCCCGGGAGATATCATAGAGATAGAGGGGAAGAAGATCACAGCAGCTAAGGTCTGGCGCGCGGACAGGCAGGACTGGATTCAAGATTATATAAGAATAGATGGCTTCATCAGGCAGAACGCGGGAGTTGGGATAAGCGATCGCGTGAAGGTGAGAAAGGCCAGATACAGCGACGCGACCAGGATAGTCCTGGCACCGCCCGCTGGCTCGCACATGCAGTTCGGCCCGGACGCGGTGGATATGATAAAGAGACAGACCCTCAAGCGTCCTGTGGTCGCGGGCGATATACTGCCGGTGATGAGCACATCCGGCCAGGCATTCCTGGGCAGGATGGAGGCTATCCCCCTCGTTGTGACAGCCACTGATCCCGGCGGGATCGTCGTGATAACAGACCGGACCGAGATACTCCTGATGGACAAGCCTGCGCGCGGCGTCGGCTCGATAAAGGCGACCGGAGTCACATACGAGAGCGTCGGAGGGCTGCGGGCCGAGGTCCAGCGGGTCAGGGAGATGATCGAGCTTCCCATGAAGCACCCGGAGGTCTTCAGAAAGCTGGGGATCGATCCGCCAAAGGGCGTTCTTCTCTACGGGCCGCCGGGCACAGGAAAGACCCTGATAGCGAAGGCAGTTGCCAATGAGAGCGGAGCCAGCTTCTTCAGCATCGCAGGACCAGAGATAATGTCCAAGTACTACGGAGAGAGCGAGCAGAGGCTCCGCGAGATATTCGAGGAGGCGAACAGCAACACGCCCTCCATAATATTCATAGACGAGCTTGATTCGATAGCTCCGAAGCGCAGCGAGGTCACTGGAGAGGTCGAGAGGAGGGTGGTGGCGCAGCTCCTTGCGATGATGGACGGGCTCAAGGAGCGCGGCCAGCTCGTGGTAATAGGTGCCACGAACCGGATAGACGCCATAGATCCAGCGCTGCGGCGGCCCGGCAGATTCGACAGGGAGATCGAGATCGGCGTTCCCGACAGGGACGATCGCGTGGAGATACTCCAGATCCACGTGAGGAACATGCCGCTTGCAGATGACGTGAACCTCGAGGAGCTGGCGAACCGGACTCACGGGTTCGTCGGGGCAGACATCGCCGCTCTCTGCAAGGAGGCCGCGATGAAGGCTCTCCGCAGGTACCTCCCGGACCTCGGAACAGAGGACGATATACCCCCTGAGATCGTGGAGAGCATGAAGGTTACCAGGGATGACTTTGAGATGGCGCTAAAGGAGATCGAGCCGAGCGCGATGAGGGAGGTTCTGGTGGAGCTTCCGAAGGTCACCTGGGAGAGCGTCGGCGGACTGGGGCAGATCAAGCAGGAGCTGATAGAGGCGATAGAGTGGCCTCTAAAGAGACCTGAGAGGTTTGAGCAGATGGGGATAAAGCCCCCGAAGGGCATACTGCTCTACGGCCCGCCGGGAACGGGCAAGACACTCATAGCGCAGGCGGTGGCAAACGAGACGAACGCGAACTTCATCTCCGTCAGAGGACCGCAGCTCCTCTCGAAGTGGGTGGGGGAGTCTGAGAGGGCGATAAGGGAGATATTCAGAAAGGCGAAGCAGGTCTCGCCCGCGATAATATTCTTCGATGAGCTCGATGCGATAGCGCCCATGAGAGGCATGGACGATGGGTCGCGTGTCACCGAGCGTGTCGTCAACCAGCTGCTGGCAGAGATGGACGGCCTGGAGGATCTGAAGAACGTGATCGTGATCGGAGCGACCAACAGGCCTGACATGATAGACCCGGCTCTTCTCCGCTCGGGACGGTTCGACAGGCTGATAATGATCGGCCCGCCGGATCGTGACGGCAGGCTGGAGATCCTCAGGATTCACACCTCCAGAATTCCAAACGCAGAGGATGTCAGCATTGAGGAGCTTGCGGATCTCACAGACGGATACGTCGGCGCAGATCTCGGCGCTCTGTGCAGAGAGGCTGTGCTGCTCGCGCTCAGAGAGAACGAGAACGCAAAGATCGTCGAGATGAGGCACTACCTTGAGGCCCTGAAGAGGGTCAGGCCGAGCGTGGAGGAGAGCATGATAAGCTACTACGAGAGGATAAGCGAGCGGTTCAGGGGCGGCGGCAGGGTCGAGTCGAGCTCGCTCATAGGTTACAGGTGATGGATTCGGATGCTTCTGGAGAGCCCCTGCAATCCCTGCACTCAGGAGGTATTATGAAGAAGATCTTCGCCTCGGATCTCGCCGGCAAGGAGATAGTCACAGTGGATGGCATCGTCCTGGGAGAGCTGGAGAACATAACCTTCAATCTGGATACAGGCGAGCTCGTGGATCTTGTTGTCAAACCTGACCGCAACCTGAGCCGCGTGAAGTACAGGGCGGACGGCAGATTTGTTCGAATCCCCTTCAGCGCGGTCTGTGCGATAAAGGATTACATAGTGGTCGATGAGGGGAAGTCGATCCTGTCCGGAGAGCAGGGGCGCGATTAGTATTTAATCGACGAATGTGTACCGTTAAAGCATGAAAGCATCGGCTCTGATTGCTCTGTGTGTGGTGTTCGTGGGCATCTCTTGCGCATTCCCTGTGCCGGTGAACTATGCGGCGGGCCAGGATCCGAGGTTCTCGGAGAGCCTGTTCATTGTGAGCGGCGGCTCGGCGCTCTCCGAGAGCTACACGAGTGTGGAGCGGCTGGAGAGGTTCACGGAGGTGAGAACCATCTCTGGCGGCACTGCCCAGCCTTCACAGAACGGCGTCCTCGAGGCGAACATCAGATCGAATGTGATCGGGAGCGCGCACATCGGATGGCTATCAGCCGATTCGAGAGGGGTGTACGGCCGCAGCATCGAGGATCTGACAGGGGTGTTCTCCATAGAGAAGTTCATCCAGCTCTGGAACAACAGCACAGCAGGGGAGATCAGCGTCGACTGGATGCCGTGCATCTGAGGATCGCAGCAATGCCACAGAGATCTGAGATCGTCACATATGAGTTTCTGCTGGATCTGAAGAGGCTCAGCGATGCCTGCAGGGGATTCGAGAGGAAGATATCCGCACTGGAGGCGCTGGCGATCGCCATCGCTCTTTACATCATCTTCATACCGATAGGCGTTGTGGCTTACTTCAGGTTCTACTGGAGCGGCACGCCGCTAGAGCATTCACCAGTCGTCGTATCGCTCGTAATTGGAACGATAATCTCGCACTTCATAAGAAGAAGGCGCAGGATCAGAGTCTTCGATCTCTTTGAGGAGGGACTCTCCGAGAAGCTGAAGGCAGCTTACGATAATAGATTTCATGACAGCATAGTGATGAGGAGCCTAGCGCAGGAGCTCAGGCACATACTTTCCGGGATATCAGATAGGGATATTCTCGACACCAGCAGGCTCCACAAGAGGTTGCTGCTGGTATTCGCCATGCTGACACTTGCGGTTGTGGTATCCAGCAGCATCTCGGAGGAGATCACGCCTGCGAATCTCGGAGTGGTTGGCGGGATAAGAGAGATCGCGGAAGACCTTCTCGGCTCAAAGCAGCCTGTGTCTGAGATAAGGGATAACGTCAGCATATACGGCAAACCCTCTCTTGCTGTGCTCTCTGAGACCAAACTGGAGCTTGAGCTCTATCCGGGATCAGGCGTTGGATCCAGGGCAAGGCCCACCGAGGCGACGGAGCGGCTTTTCAGAGCGGGCCCGCCGGGCCAGGGGGTCGCGGTCCCATCTGAGGTTTATATCGAGAGCCTGCCACCGAAGCACAGGGAGATAATCAGAAGATACTTCACGCTTCTGAGCGAGGCTCAGAGCTGATGGTTCTGAGGATCATCACCGGACTTGTGTCAAAGAGCCAGAAGCTATCGATGAAGCACATCAAAGCGCTCATCCTTTCGGCCTCTCCTGTCACATGGGTTGAGCACCCCCATCAGCCAGGAGAGGGCATAACGTTGAGCTGCCAGAAGCGCTCGACCAAATCACGTTGCTGATAAGACGCCGGCGAGCAAGTTGGGTTAACGGATGAGGAGAGACAATCCTCGCTTTGATTTTTCAAACAGAACTCGATGTAATGGACAGGTCGGGATTCGGACCCGAGGCCTCTACCATGCCAAGGTAGCGATCTTCCAGCTGATCTACCTGCCCTCAATGGGTAGAGAACAGAAGGGTCAGATAAACGTATCGGTCCTCGAAGATGATCGGGCCGTGGGCTCATCGGATCGCCTCCCGGGAATCGCTGCCAAAATGCACAATTCCTCATGAATTCTGTGAGGCTGCTGTGTTGAATAATGTTTGAGAACCCGATAGTAGAGGCGGGATTCATACGAATTGCAATTCTAGTAAAAATCGATAGCTCTCGACCTTAGAGCTCTTAATTATTCAACACAGCATGTGAGGCCAAATGCTGTTGATTTCAATAATACAAATACACAGCCGAATTCTCGAACACCTTCCCCCTGGAGCGCTTTCGGCAAAACAGAGTCGCCAGTCAGACGAAAGAATATGGCTGCCACGGCCCTGTGAAGCGAACCGAGATCCCCGGCTCTCCATCTATCTCATCAAGGACCTGGCCAAGGGCCTTCTCGTCGCTGGCGAGCACAGAGAGGTTCATCATCATGACCATCTCCCCATCGGTCTTCTTCACCTTCTCTACCTTGATATCATCGACCTTCCCGCTGATCATGTCGTAAAAATCCTTGAAGTACGCGCCCATCAGCTCATCCATCTTCCTTCTAACAGCGGTCTCGAGCTTCTGCCTGTACATGTATGCGATCCCGGGTGGTTTGGACGCTATCTCCTCCTTTATTCTCCGCACCTCCTCGCTCTCCTTCTCGATCCTCTCGCTGAAGACGGCTGGATCGTAGAATATCTGAATTCCGTACTCCCTCTTGCCCCGTATCCCATCCATCTTCCTCCTTATATCATCGAGCTCATCCGAGATCCATCTCTTCAGGACCTCCTCAGCTGTGAGGGTGTCCTTCGGCGCTATTATCGTGTCGAAGCCGAATGGCAGCACAGTTCCGAACCTATCGGCTGCGAGGTCTAAGACCTGCTGGTGCGTTTTAACCCATCTCTTTACAGTCTCATCATCATCGCTCTTGTATGGCTCTAATGGGCAGATATGAACTATCGCCGATATGCCCTCATGCGGGATTGTGTATACCTCACACCCCTCGATTCCTATTCTGCCAAGGCTCGTAGCTGTGCTCGCATCTGCAAGCCCGTAGAGGTAAAGCCCTGTCCCATCCGCAGGCCTCGCGATCTCAGCTGCCTCCGGCTCTGATCCTGTGGCTGATCGCCCTACGCCATTTGGAAGTGACAGATCGCTGCCCTTAGAGATATCACCCGATTCGACGCTAGATGCGGATGCATAGAGTTTCAGCTCTCTCGCTATCGCCTCTCTTATCGCAGCCCTGAGTGCAGGCATGAGCTCGGATCGAACGACCTCTGATATCACAGAAGCCATCTCCTCCCCTACCGACCTGATCTCCTCCCTGACAATACCAGCGATCGCCTCTCTGAGCTCATCGTTCATGCTCCACCTCCTCCCTCCACCTCTCCGGATTGATCATTCTGTCCAGGAGATCGTCCACGATCTCATCCAGGCCGTCACGGACCGCCTTTACGGATTCCGTTATCCCCTGCTCTCTTTTTATCTCCTCTATCGCGATGTCCAGCTCCATCAGAGCCTCCCCAAGCCTGTTCATCTCATCCTCGGTTAGAAGTCCCGACTCCATCCGCCTGATTGCCTGTATTCGAAGGGCATCTCTTATAACCTCGACGAGCGCTATGACGAGCCCGAGGAGGCCCTGCTTCAGGTTGTTCTCATCGATGGTTAGGGACATGTTATGCTCCAGGGATTTCAGAGCCTCAACAGAACTCTTTCCCTCTCGCAAACCGCATCGCTCATGTTCGGGATCTGGCTCCTCCCACCATACCCTTCCCGGAGCAATCCAAGGGCGCACATCTCACTTTCGGCAGCATCTTTGAGCGAATGAACGTCTTCTGAATGGAGCTTTGTCATCGTGCCATCCTTCAGGTGGATATGCAGGCACTCTGTCTCTCCATTTGCCATGATCTCTTCCCGTTCTACGGCAAACCCCTCTATATCCTCGTAGCATGCTGCGAAAAGTATCTCGAAGGGCTCCTTTCTGAACGCAAAAATTCGTCTGTTCGTGACACAGATCTCTCCGGGCCTCCAGGCCTGGTATATTCCAGTGGAGTGCCAGCACGTGCCGAAGGCCCTCAGGCGTATCTCCTCGCCTCCACTCAGAAGGTTCCTGGTGGGATCTCTCAGCTTTCGCCTCTCCGTCTCCCATGCTCTCTGGGCCGCATCCCAGTCCTCCCATATGCCGTACCTGAGCATGGTGTCCATACCTGCAAGCGCAGCCCTGAGGTTGAGGCCGATCAGTGGCACACCGGCGACTGATATGATCACATCCGCATTCAGCACGACCCCCTTGTCCAGTATCCTGTCGAGGAGATCGACAAGGCCTGCGTTTGTGCACCTCTCAGGTTCCATAGTCATCTTTTAAAACGAATGGCATCTTCAGCATCCTATCCCTGGCCAGCGCGCTCGTCCATCCACACCACGGGCAGCCCTCGTGCAGAAGCTCCTCGCGCTGCACCTTCTTTCCGCACTGCGGGCACTCCTCCTTGTCGAGCATCGCATCCCGCCACGCAGCGGTCGTGCAGCTGATCCCGGATGGAAACTCCAGGCCGTATTTTGCAGCCGTCTCGAATGATGCAAGCGCAGCCCTAACCTTTATTCCGAGCAGCTCGACTCCGGCCACGGAGACGGTGATGTCCGCATTTATCACCAGCCCCTTGTCGAGTATCCGGTCGATCGCGCCGGCCAGCCCGCGGTCCGAATCCTTCTCAGGAAGTACCATTACATTCTCCTCCAGAACGCTCTGATTGTGCACTCAGAGCATTGATCAGGCATCACTGCGGATCACCTCTGCAACTCCTCCGCTATCCTGAGCCTCTGCATCAGCTGCTCAGTCCTCTCCAAGTACTCCTCGTGGCTCAGCTCTCCGAACTCGTACAGCAGCCTTATCTCCTTTATCTGATTCCTGATCCGCTCAGGGTTGTACAGCTCGCGCTGGGCGTATCCTCTGATCTGCTCCAGCGTCCAGATCAGATCGAGGCCCGGGACGGAGATGCCGACGCTTCTCAGAAGAAGATCATCTATGACGAACAACCATCAGGACCTCCTGATGATATCTTTTAGCCTGAGAAAAAATACCTTGTCATCTGTCTGAAATAATTTCGTGTTATGTCTCATGAAATGTATCAAGATGATTCTCAAATCCTGAAAGAACTTGAGGTCGAATAGAGACCTGTAATCCACCTTGAGATGTTACGAATATCAGCTCTCAGAGATGCCCGATCGGAAACGTCTGCGCACTCATCCGTATATCGGGCCGAGAACCTCGAGGCCGCCTGGCTTCACCACGAGGTGGTGCTTCTCCATCTGATGTCTCGCTCCGCGCATCTTTCTGATCTGAAGATACCTCTTGACGCCCTCTGTGCTCTCGATCACGCCCACCTCTATTATGCCATCCGAGAGAAACTTCTCCCCACTGTTCCCCGCGCCCCCGTCCGTCTCTAGTATCAGAATGGATGTCAGGCCTCTGTCCTTGAGCTCTGTCAGGAAGTCATAGATATTTCTGCGAAGATCCGCCTTTGGAGATAATGTGTAAAGAGCATTGAGAGAGTCTATGGCGAAGATCATGAGATCACGATACTTCTCCAGGTATGTATCGAGGATATCCCTCGTCACCCTGAACATGTCAAGGCTTTGCTCCCTCCACTCCACCCGCATATCCCTGTAGTCGAATATGTGCAGATGCTCATGGCATCTTATTCCGATGCTCTCCATGTTCCTGACATGGCTCTCCCTAGTCTGCTCGAGGCTCGTATAGAGACCATGCCCCCCGCTGAACTCGAGGTATCGAGACATCATCGCCAGCACCAGGCTGGACTTCAACGTGCCCTCCCCTCCGGTCACCAGCAAGACAGAGGCAGGAGGGGGATCTGTCTCCAGCACGCGATCCAGACCTTCAACACACGTTCTCAGCATCATTCCTTCAAAAACGAGAGTAGGTACTCCAGAGCGTTGACCATACTACCCATCTTTAGCCTCATCACCTCTTGCCCCTTTGGAGTAAGCGAGTAAAACTTGGTTCTCATATTGCCTCTGCTATATTCCGCTCTCAGAATGCCCTCAGCCTCCATCGAGTAGAGTATGGGATACACAGTACCCTGACTCAGAAGAACATTGTACCTCTTGTAGATCTCCTTGATGAGGTCGTAGCCGCACATCGGACGCTCTCTGAGTATTGAGAGGATCAGAATATCCTTGTTCGGCTTCACGAACCTGCTCAGGATCTCCTCCTGCTCCTCATGCCCGAGGTTTGTTTCTTCTATCAGAGCCCCTCCCAAAGATGCTAGAGACATAGTAATCTAATTACTTATAACTGTTACGTATTTATGATATCTTCGATCTTTCAGGGACTGAGACATTTTTGATTTAATTTATCAGAACATCACGCAAAATCGATTGCATTTGAGCCATCAGATCTGAATAAAGGTGGTTAACATCTAGATATAGATGCACGGGTCCATGCGCACCATCGATGCCTCTATCCTCAGCGAGATTGTGTGCTCTTTGAGTCCACGTCATTTAAGGAAGTACCGCTCCGCTAGATGTCCTTTCGGGGCAGTTCATTCGATGATTCGAGCCACAATCCATCTTCAGCGTGAGGAATTGCGTTGGCTCGGTGCGCGAGCTGAATGGTGTGAACAATGCAGGCCTGTCAGCCTCTGATACGTTCTATCCTGAGCTGCAGTATGTTGTTCTTGAAACTCTTGCTGCTTATCTTACCGGCATCAGGGGGGAGCCTCACCTCTCTCGAGAACTCTCCTGCCCTGATCTCCAGAACCCCATCTCTAACAGAGACAGAGAGATCATCTTCATCGACCCCTGGAAGCTCCGCGACGATTGTTATCCAGTCCCCCTCATCCATTACATCGATTATCGGCTCCTTCCTCGGAGCTCCAGGTATTCTGACCTCAGGCGGTTTTGCTGGCGGTCTTCGCGCACCCGGTCTGCTGCTCAGAGGTCTCACCGAGATGTTGTAATCGACCACTGGCTTGCTGCTCCAGCCGACCTCTATTCGGTGGCGTACCTCGGCGTCCGTCTCAGCTATCCTCTTCTTGAACTCCGGAGATGATGCCTCAAGCGCCTTTATTATCCCGCCAAGCCCAGGTATAAACTGGCTCACAATGCCACTGACTATCGAGGGCTCCTCCACCGCTTTCTCCTTCCCAGCGCCCTCCTTGGCAGGGCCTTCTTTCAGCGCTCTAAGGGCCTTCTCGATCTCATCAAGCCTGCGCTCTATCCTGTCTAAACGCTCATCATAGCCATCCGACATAATGTTCACCAAAATGCAAACCAATATCCCACATAGCCACGGATCGACGGTGCTCGTTGAGTGTCTCAAAGCCACACAATGTTTTGGCTGCAGCTGTTTTCATGCGCGATCATCTGGATCGCAGCTCGGCGATCCTCCTTTTGTGCTGGGCGATTGTGGATCTGTGTTTCATCTTGACCTCGAGCAGATGTCTCCTAGCATGCGTCATCCTCTCATTCCAGGAACCCTGTATCCTGAGCCTGTGAGCTGCAGCCTCTCTCTTCAGCTCCCTCCTCCTGGATCTGAGGTACGGTATGATATCATCCCGGAGTCTCACACGGTGCGCTACGACCTTTGAGTGCTGGATCCCTCTGTTCTCCATCACTTTGGACTTTCTAGTCATTTCCATCATCTTTTGGCAAATGCATCCAGCGAGCAGATTGAGATCTTATATTTTAAGGCAGAGAAGAACGGGCCGCGAGTACCGCCCGAAATCTGGCCTGTTGGGAGAAACTTCTCATCCATCTCTCTTATCAGATTAATGAGATCGTCGCAGATACCGCGATCCTCTTTCGATTTGTCCGCTATCTGAAGCCCCTCCTATTCTTCCCGAGGATGTGTATATCGACGAAGTTGTATGGAGGCCACGGCCCGGAATAACTAGTCTTCAGGTCATGCTCTGCTATCGCGCTTCCGACACGCTCTGAGAACTCATCGATCCTGGAGCGTTCCACGAGAAATGCTGTGTTGAGAAGAAGACGATCGCTGAAGAGCTTGAGATCTTTGAAGTCCACAGAGACCGCTGTGAGCCGCTGGATGATATCTCTTCTGATCTCCTCCGCCCTTCCGTTCAGCTCGACGCCCTTCGGCCTGAAGACCTTGACGCCCAGCTCGACCTTTCCCGTAACCACAGGCCAGGCCTTCTTCATCGCTGTATATCCAGCGCTCATGGCCACAGTGAGATTCTTTTTGCTTTTGAAGATCATGCCGTATGCGACTGGGAGGACATCATGCTCCTCCATGACCCGTTTCACGACCCTTCTGTGGACCTCGACATCCCTCTCGTCGACCGCATAATCCCTCAGATCCGCCTCGCTCACAACCGGCCGCAGATCTCTGTACTCGAGCGTGTGGACGTTGCTCCCGCCAAATCCGATCGGCCCGAACTCGGCCTGGGGCGATCTGATAACGCAGTAGACGTAAAGCCCTCTCTGGATCTTCTTTGACGGCAGAGCTCACACCTCCTCATCGATCCTCTCCAGGCTTCCACGATGGCGCAGCTCCATTCTCCTGTAGCCTGTGATCTCGCCTGCATCATCGAAGCACATCTCATACCTTCCGATGATGTCCTGCGTATCAGGTATCGCCCGCCGCTCGAGAACCTCCACATTCACGATCCAGCCATCATCAGTCCTGGATATGCTGCTGATGGATTCGAACCTCTTGTCCAAGAGCTCCTCAGCGGCTGTTCTGGCGATTCTGAGCATATCCCTCAGACCCGGCTTATCTGCCATAATACAACACCTATGGAACGAAGATCATATCGCAATCCTTCAGAGCCTCAACATGCCTGCCGCGCCAGCTCTTAATTGCCTCTTTGAGGTTGTACCGCCGTTTTTTGTCAAGCAGGCCGTAGTACTTGAGGAAAGTGGCAAACCGCCTGCGCCTCGTTCTGCTGGCTCCTGATGCTATCGTCTCCAGGTCGAGCGTTCCATCCGGCTTCAGGCAGAGATAGAATGTCCTGGCCGCGACCCTGCCATCGTCGGTCTTCGCTCTCACGACCAGAGCCTCGGTCTCGTTGATCTTAAGCCCTTTCGGCCTCCTCGCACCGAGCCCGGATATATAGACGTCCTGTATGATGGCACCAACTCTATCCACCGGAAACCCCCTGGACAGCAGATATCGCCTCGTAGACCAGCTCCCTCTTCTCCTCCATCTCCTTCCTCGAGCTGGTCTTGCTGGCGATCACATCTATGCATATCTGATCAAGACCGATGCCCTGCTTGCCATTCAGCAGCATCAGGCCCTTGCCTATCATTATGCATGCCCTCGTCCCCGGCTTCTGAGCCTCGGGGAGCCTCTCGCGCAGGTACCTTACGATCTCCACGACTTTACGTGCCATGCCCTGAGGAAGACCGGTGTGCTCGACGACTATCTTGACCTCTGTCTCGTATCCGTAGTAGTCTGTGTATATTCCAACCATTCTATCAAGAAGAGCGTCCTGCGGCCTGTGAATGCCAGCGTACTCTATCGAGTTCGAGGTGAGAATTGCCCTGAAATCCGGATGCACTCTTATGTAGCGGTCCTCGCCGAACTTCGTCGGCAGTTCCAGCACGCCCTCCTCGAAGACCGAGAGGAAAACGTTATTTGCAGCAGGCTTCGTCCTGGAGAACTCATTGTATATCAGAGTGTAGCCGTACTTGCATGCGAGGGTTAACGGATTATCGACCCACTCAACCTTTATCACATCTTTGCTCTTGAACACATTGTGGATGTATTTGTCCCGGACGCTCTCGTTCTCTATCTGGGCGTAACCACCAATGAGATCAGCTGTCGTTATCGACTCATCCCCATTTATCCAGACGACTGGCCGGCCGAACTGGCGAGCCACGTGGATCGCAAGGCTGGTCTTGCCGCAGCCTGTTGGACCTATCAGATGCACAGGATACCCGGCCTCCAGCCAGAGCTCCATTCTGGTCTCGATCTCCTTGACCTCAGGAGTCTCCACAAAGTGTTCGACCTCAGGCATCAGATACGCTTCCTCGATCTCCTTGCGCAGTGCCTCTGGATCACGCGCTTTTTCCCTGGTGCGCACCCTAACCTCAACATCTTCATTCTCTTTAGATTCTAGCAGCTTCTTCTCCCGTGATGTCTGATGAACAGGCTCCCCCCTCACGCGCCTCGGATGGGTGACAACATATCTCATAAGAAACCCCCCTGCGGATCACAATAAAAATTCTACTAGGGTTTACCCGTAGTAGAACTCTCTAATGTATTTACCAACATCCTGTTCAGCGTACCTGCAGACCTCGTCCCTGAAGCTGATAGCTCTGGCATGCAGCTCTCTGGCTCCGGCGCTCATCTTGGAGGCTGCCTCTCTGTTCTCCTTGATCTGTTTATCCAGATCAGCTCTGAAGATCTTCAGCCCCTCATTGAGCTCCTTCGCCCCTTCCTCTCTGATGCGCGCTCCGGAATTCCTGAACTCGATTGACATTCTGTCCATCGCCTGCCTGATGTCTGCTGCCCCAGATCCCATCCTTGAGATTGCTTCTCTGTTCTCCTTGATCTGTTTGTCCAGATCAGCTCTGAAGATCTTCAGCCCCTCATTGAGCTCCTTCGTCCCTTCCTCCCTGATGCGCTCCCCTGACTTTCTGAACTCGTCCGTGCTCTTGTTTATGGAGAGCTTCATCTGGCGCACTCCGGTGCGGATCTTCGCCACTCCTTTCTTGTTCTCAGAGACCTGCTCATCTATCGCCTTTTTCAGGGCGCTAACGCTTTTGCTCATCCTGCCCACACCCTCCTCCCGGATGGCAGCTCCGGCTCTCTTCAGCTCCCCGGATTTTCTGCGAATTTCTTCCTCCTTCGCCAGAACACCCCTGCCCAGAGGCTTCTCAGGTGCCTCTGGTTTGACCTCTGACGGCTTTGAGGGCATCTCCTTCTTCGCCTCAGATGGCATCGTCTCAGCTGGTTCAGCTCTCTCCTCTGGTTTGCCGACTGGAGCCTTCTCCTGTGCCCTCTTTCTCGCCTCGATTATGCTCTCGGCGAGCTGGGCCTTCGTTCCGCCTAGGCTCTGAATTCCGAGCGCAACTGCCATCTCCTCAAGCTCTCGCCGGGTGTGCTTCGTCACCAGTTCTTCCACAGTCTCTTCCATACGCACCCCAAAAATAACCCAAAATCAGGAGTTCCTGTTCAGGCAGGAACTCCCGGAGCCGCAGCGATTGCAGCCTGCTCTATCTTCGCCATCTCCTCAGAGTAGTGGAGGAACGTATCGACAGATGCAACCACCACTCTGGCCTCAACCGTCAGTATCTCGATGCCAACCAAGGATACCCTGGCCCAGACATCGACGACTATTCCCTTGTCCAGGATCCTGTCGAGAACCTCGGCAAGACTGGACGAATCCGGTGTTGATGTTACCATCCTCTCTCACCTCATGCGGGTGGGGCCGCAGCGATTGCAGCCTGCTCTATCTTCGCCATCTCCTCAGAGTAGTGGAGGAACGTATCGACAGATGCAACCACCACTCTGGCCTCAACCGTCAGTATCTCGATGCCAACCAGGGATACCCTGGCCCAGACATCGACGACTATTCCCTTGTCCAGGATCCTGTCGAGAACCTCGGCAAGACTGGACGAATCCGGTGTTGATGTTACCATCCTCTCTCACCTCCAACGAATGCTTTCTCCAGAGATCTCTTGGAGCGTGATATGTTTGCCCTCGATGAGGAAGACAAAAGGGGGATGAACAATGCCATCCCCCTGGGAGGCTCTGGCCGTATCTGACACCCGAGGGCGGAGACGTTATCATTGTTAGTTGTGATCATCCACATCAGAGTATACACTGATAGGTAAAATAGGTTACCATCTGTCTAAAATAGTTTTTACTTTTGTCTCTGAAATTGTCTCATTGCGTTTATCTTAGCAATTCTCATACTATGAAAATTAGTAAACTATAGGATATCCGGCCGATATACTGTATATCAAATCCGCATCTGATGAACAGCTGAGAAGGTGCAGCATGAAGATACTGGTGGTCGACGATGCCCCATTCATCGTCAGGGCCCTGAGGGACACACTTGCAGCAAGGGGTTTCGAGGTCCACGAGGCACAAAGCGGAGAGGAGGCGATCTCAGCATACCGCGATCTGAAGCCGGATGTGGTGCTGATGGATATACTCATGCCGGGCATGGACGGGCTCTCAGCTACGCGGGAGATCCTGAATATCGATCCAGCTGCTAATATCATCGTGATAACCGCGATAGGAAAGCCAGGCCTTGAGAAGGAGTGCATGGATGCAGGAGCAAAGGGGTTTCTCATGAAGCCCTTCCGGGCCCGAGCGCTGATGGAGCTGATAGACTCGTTCTCAGGAAGGGGTGGGCGTTGAGGGGAATAGAGATAGTTCACGGCTATCAGGAGGATATAATCGAGACGATACCCAGCACTATCCTGATAGTCGATAGGGGGCGGGAGGTGCTCTATGCCAACAGGAACTTTTACCTGAAGTCTGGCAAGAAAGAGAAGGATGTAATAGGCATACGCCTCTCAAAGATATTCTCACCTGTTCTCATGCAGAAGCTCGATAAGAAGATACAAGAGGTCTTCTCAACAGCAGAACCTTTTGAAGGGGAGCAGATCAGGTATCCAGGTGGCAGGTTCTACTTTTACAGGATATATCCGCTGAGGGAGGCTGGGGGAGCAGTCAGCAAGGCTGTGATCTTCATGGAAGATATCACAGAGATGACCAGGCTGGAGGAAGAGCTGCGCGACTCGTATATAAAACTCGAGAATGCATATGCTGAGCTGAAAGAGCTTGACGGCATCAAGTCAGAGTTCGTGTCCATGGTCTCTCATGAGCTGAGGACTCCCCTCACAGTCATCAACAGCTACCTGGAGATGTTCGAGGATGGCCTTCTCGGGGATCTCTCGGATCTGCAGAAGGAGAAGATTCAGCTGATCAGATCGCAGACGGACACAATGATCCAGCTTGTGGACGATATGCTAGATTCGCTGAGGATCGGGGCCAGGAGGCTCCGGCTGAAAAAGGAGCTTACAGACATTGAGGATATGATCTGCTCGGTAATCGCCAGCCTCTCCAGGCTCGCCGATCTCAGGGAGCATGTGATATCATTCAGATGCGAGATGGCCGATGCCAGAATAGAGTGCGATCCCAAGAGGATAATACAGGTTCTGAGCAATCTGCTCACGAATGCGATAAAATACACCCCGGAGAGGGGGCGGATAGATGTTGTTCTCAAGGAGGAGAATGGATATGCTCTGGTCTCGGTCAGAGATAACGGCATAGGTATCCGGGAGGAGGACAGGGATCGAGTGTTTGATAAGTTCTTTGTGGGGATGGAGGAGAGCCGCGCAGATATGGGCATGGGACTGGGCCTCTCCATAGCAAAGGATATTGTGGAGGCGCATGGCGGACGGATATGGTTCGAGAGCAGGGTCGGGGAGGGAAGCACGTTCTACTTCACTCTTCCCCGTGGTGGGCATCCTGAACATACTTAATATATTCAGGAGAAGGCCGCGTGTTGTGCCGCTCACCGAGCCTGTAGGTGTGAGGAGCTCGAAAGAGCTCTCGCGGGGCTCCGCATATCTGATCAAGGAGAAAAAGCCTGAGCTCAGCTTTCAGATCTTCTCCTCTCTCGTAAGGGGTCCGTGTGCGAGCTGCGAGCACCCTGATGCGTTCAACTGCGAGAGCATAGGGTGTGAGGAGTGCACGCTATCATGCCCGTGCAAGAGCTGCAGCCAGAAGAGGGCGCAGGGCCTCTGCTTCACAACCCTCCCCCCTGAGCAAATCAGAAGCAAATACGTGCTTCAGACCACGCCGATCTTCTGGATAAGCAACCGCGGCGAGAGCCATGTGAGCATAAACAACCTCGAGATCATGGCGGACATAGTTGCGAGGTTCCTTGATAAGAGCCAGAATCCTGTCGTACTTCTGGACGGTCTGGAGCTTCTGATGGTCATGAACAGCTTCGTTCATGTCATGAGGTTCCTGCGCGATATCATGGAGATGATCTTCATAAGCAGAGGCATACTGATCGTTCCCGTGAGCCCGTCTGCCCTCTCCGAGAGGGAGATGGCGCTGATAGAGAGGGATATGCGGGAGATACCAACTGAGTAGAGTGAAAACTATCTTCCGGTGGATGCGCTTCAGGTTCAGCTGTTCGGGCCCGCGGCCTGGAGCCAGCTCTTGTAACTCAGCCGGCGTCTCCCAGATACGATACCTCCACATCCGGCGGCAGCTTGGGAATGACGTTGTGTTGGGCGCCAATGAATAGAAGGCCTGTCTCCCCATCGAGCAGGGTCTCGGATATTCTTTTGGCGATATACGCGTCCCGTTCCTCCAGGAGGCGATCCTTCTCCTGGTTGTAGGCCTCCACTGCTCTTCTCTGCTCCTCTCCGCTCTTTGATACCATCGCAACTATGTGCTGGTACTCCCTTAACAGCAGCTCGGGGCTCTCTGTGGCCTCGATCCTGGCGCCCCTCTCCAGGAGCTTCATGATGATCTGGTAGTTTCTGCTCCCCTTCGAGGCCGTCTCTCTGACTATCTTTTCCCCCAGCTCTCCGCCTGCAGGCAGCCCGTCCTGGTATATCCGCAGGCTCTTAGGATCGAGATCTAAGCGGTTGATTTCTCTCTCGAGCTCATCCCAGAATCGCTCGATCCTTCTGCGGTTCTCCTCCCAACGCTCTCTCCCGACCCGGGAGACGCTTATCCTCTCAAGCCCCTCCCTCATCGAGCCCATGTCCTCTGGGGAATGAACGATTCTCGCAACTATCAGCCTTCTCAAAGACGATCATCTCACAAACTCTGGTTCTTTTCGTTTCACGTTTTCTCATCTCAGAAACGCCGCCAGCCCTGTGCCCTCGCCGGTGTACGGCTCTCCGCTCGGCGGTGATGGGCGCCAGCTCTCGCTCATGAACTCCGCTATTTCTGGCGTGTGCTCTGTGTAGTTGATCCTGGGCGGCTGCCAGCCCTCCTGGATGAAATCGTATATCGGCTTTATGTGCGTGTTCACGCCGAAACCCGGAGATGTCCATGTGGGAAGGAGGAACTCGTAGATCTCCGGCGTGTGACTGTAATCCGAGAGCGGAGGGAGCCACTCAGCTTGGATCGATCGATACTCGCCCAGAGCCCCGTATCCGGTCCAGGATATGTGGGTCGTGTTCTTAACAGGCATGCCGATGACGGCGATCTCCTTTGGAGAGAGACCTATTCTCACAGCATCCGATGCAGACGCTGTCGCTATGACGGCGAGTGAGAGAAGCACGAACAGAGCTTTCATGGTGGTTACCAGGCTTTGAAAGAATATAGATTTTGTGAGCATGCAACAGCGCTTTTCAGATGGATGCACAGTGTGAAAATCATCGGTCCTGTCGTTCCAGAGAGGTTTCATACCAGCTACCTGAAAGCGCGATCGAAGGTATTTTAAGGGAAGAGCGATGATGCTTGGGGGATCTATATGGGCAGGGTAAAGCTTACCGAGACCGTCTTCAGAGACGCACACCAGTCGCTACTCGCGACCAGGATGAGGACCCGGGATATGTTACCCATCGCTGAGATTCTTGACCAGGTCGGCTACTTCTCGATGGAGGTCTGGGGCGGTGCTACGTTTGACACATGCATACGTTACCTGAATGAGGATCCCTGGGAGCGTTTGAGGGCTCTGAAGTTGGCGATGCCCAACACGCAGATGCAGATGCTTCTCAGAGGGCAGAACCTTGTGGGATACAGGCACTACGCCGATGATGTCGTGGAGAAGTTCGTCGAGAAGGCGGCCGAGAACGGGGTCGATGTCTTCCGCATATTCGATGCGGTCAACGATATAAGAAACATGGAGAAGTCCATCAGGGTTGCAAAGCGGATGGGCGCGCACGTGCAGGGCGCTGTCTGCTACACCATAAGCCCGGTTCACACCATTGAGCAGTTCACAGAGTTCACGGTGCGCCTGGCTGAGATGGACTGCGACTCGATATGCATAAAGGATATGGCCGGTCTGATATCACCGCACTACGCCAGCGAGCTTGTCAGATCCATAAAGCGCGAGGTGAACCTGCCCGTCTGCCTGCACACCCACTGCACCGCGGGCCTCGCCCAGATGAGCTACCTTGCAGCCGTTGAGGCAGGCGCTGATATCCTTGATACGGCAATATCCCCGCTCTCGGGAGGCAGCTCGCAGCCGTCCACAGAGAGCGTTGTGGCCGCGTTCAAGGAGACCCCCTACGATACAGGCCTGGATCTGGAGCTGCTCACTGAGATAAAAAGATACTTCGACAAGCTGATGGAAGTATACGCGCCGGTCTTCAATTCGATATCCGCGAAGATAGACACAAATGTCCTGGTGTACCAGGTTCCAGGAGGCATGCTCTCGAACCTCGTGGCGCAGCTGATCGAGCAGAAGGCGATCGACAGGTACGATGAGGTCCTGGCTGAGATTCCGAGGGTGAGAGCAGACCTCGGCTATCCGCCGCTGGTCACGCCCACGAGCCAGATAGTCGGGACCCAGGCGGTTCTGAACGTCCTCACAGGGGAGAGATACAAGGTCGTACCGAAGGAGGTCCGCGATTATGTGAAGGGGCTCTACGGGAGACCGCCTGCGGAGATAGATCCAAAGATACGCATGAAGATCCTTGAGGATGAGGAGCCGATAACCGTCAGGCCGGCAGACCTACTGCCGCCGGAGTATGAGGCCGCGGTCCGCGAGGTCGATGCGCTGGGTCTTGCGAAGAAAGAGGAGGACTATCTCACATACGCTCTTTACCCGCAGATAGCCATAAAGTTCCTGAAGGGACAGGCGACCGAGGAGCCGCTCGTCAAGAAGGAGGCGAAGGCATCGGTATCTGTTAAGGGCAGCGCGCCCGTTGCATTTAACGTTGAGGTTGATGGAGAGGCTTACATCGTCAAGGTCGCCCCTGTCGGCATAAGCATACAGGAGGCCCAGCCGAAGGCTCCAAGAGATGGAGTGACAGTCCCGATGCAGGGCATCCTGATAAGGTACAAGGTGAAGAAGGGAGACAGGGTCAACAAGGGCGACGTCGTTGCGGTGCTTGAGGCGATGAAGATGGAGAACCCGATATACGCGGACAAGAGCGGTATCGTGAAGGAGATATACATAGACACGGGCAAGACGGTCTCTCCGGGCGATGTGCTTATGTCCATAGAGTGATGTCTCTGACGTATGAAATGCAGCATCCTGAATGTGCCCCGATCGCTCTGGTTCGGTGCTGATCTGAAGCACATTCGGAGCTGCTTTAAACCACATTTTCGATAGGAGCTGCGATATGAGGAAGGAACAGGTGCTTATAGAGGCTCTGCCGTACATAAGGGAGTTCTACGACTCGATAATGGTGATAAAGATCGGCGGCTCGATAATGACGAACCGCGAGATTCTGGAGAACTTCATACAGGACGTAATACTGCTAAGATACATCGGCATCCATCCTGTGGTAGTCCACGGCGGCGGACCGGAGATCTCGGAGACCATGAAGAGGCTCGGAAAGAAGGCCGAGTTCGTCGCTGGACTCAGGGTCACGGACAGGGAGACGCTTGAGATAGCGAGAATGGTGCTCCTGGGCAACATAAATGCAGAGCTCGTCTCTCTCATAGGCAAGCATGGCGGTAAGGGCATCGGGCTCTCCGGAAAAGATGGCATGCTCATAGTGGCGAGGAAGAAGCCGCCGATGAATGTAAACGGCGAGAACATCGATCTGGGCTATGTGGGAGAGGTCGAGGAGATAAATCCGGAGATACTGATGATCACCGCAGGCAAGGGCTACATCCCTGTGATATCGCCAATTGCCATCGACCGGGACGGGAACAGCCTGAACGTCAACGCTGATACAGTGGCCGGCGCTGTGGCAGTCGCCCTGCGTGCGAAGAAGCTTATATCAATAACAGATGTCGAGGGAGTGAGAGAGGATCCGAACGATCCGGGCAAGGTCATCTCGCAGTTCTCGCCATCCGAGTTTCAGAGGCTTGTTGAGAGGGGTATCATAAAGGGCGGCATGATCCCGAAGGTCGAGGCGTGTGTCCAGGCTGTTGAGCGCGGCGTCGAGAAAGCACATATAATCGACGGCAGGATTCCTCATGCGATCATACTCGAGCTCCTGACGGATGCAGGCATAGGCACGATGATAAGCAGCATCATCTGACCTATCATCTGACCTTCCTGACCCTGAGGGTGCGGCCTGAGATCCCCACAACCTCGACCGTTTCCCCCTTTTCGATTTTTTCATCGGCCTCCGCCTTCCAGTACTCACCGCGGTATATGACATAGCCGCTGGGATCCAGCGTCTCGATCGCCTCTGCGTACTGTGCTGCGGTCTCCTCGAAAGTCGGCCTGCGTCTCGCCTCTGCGATCTTGTAAACCGCGAACGCGAAGAATCCCGCCATGGTCAGGGAGGGGAGCAGGAAGAGCCTGATCACAGACCGCTGGTACTCCCCGGGAAGATACCACTCCGGGAATCCTATGGGCGCGAAGAGGAGCGTGCCCAGCACGATGCATATCAGTCCGGCAACCCCGAGAACGCCCATGGCATGCGTGTGGAGTTCTGCCAGGATCAGGCCCATGCCGAGGATTATGAGAAACAGAGCGCCGATGTTGACGTCGAATCCCTGGCCTATGAGCCCTAGCGCGATCGCTATGACCCCGAAGACCTCTGCCCCGAGGCCCGGATTTGAGATACCGAAGATCAGAGCGTAGAGGCCGATGAGCAGCAGCAACCCGGCGATTGTCGGATCGGAGAGAAGCATCAGCACCCTGAGCCTGAGATCTGGCTCAAAGATCACCACTGCAGCCCCCTCTGTCGCAAGGGTTCTGTTCTTAGCAGAGCTGCCGTTGATCGATCTGAGGAGGCTGCTGATATCAGGGGAGACGTGCTCGATCACCCCATAATCAAGCGCCTCCTCGGCGTTGAGATTGAGGTTGCTAAGGACGAACTCCTTCGCCGCGGTCCTGTTCCGCCCGTGGACCTTGGCCTTCTCCTCGATCAGGGCCACTATCGCATTCGTCGTCTTTGTGTCATTCACCGGCTCAGTAGCCCCTGTGGGAAGGAGCCTGACCGGCTGGGCCGAGCCTATGATCGTGTTCGGGGCCATGGCTGCTATGTCCGTGCTGAGCAGTATCATTGTGCCCGCAGACCACGCCTTCGCTCCCGGCGGTGATACGTACCCCACCACAGGTATCTCTGTTCTCTCCACAGCGGCAATTATCTCCAGGGTCTCGCTCAGGCCGCCCCCTGGGGTATCGAGCACCAGAACCAGTGCATCCGCGTTCGAGCTCTCAGCGTAGTTTATTGCCGCTTTCACAAGATCATCACTCGCCGGAGTTATGGCTCCGTCTATCTGGAGAGATATGACATCCCCCAGGCAGGGGGACGATAACAGCAGCAGAAATAGCAGTGCCTTCAGGTGCGACCCCATCTCAGATCACTTTCACGCCCGTCTCTCTCCGCCCGTCTCCTCAACCGCTTTCTGCAATGCAGCCACCAGACCTGCTGTGCTCCCAACATCAGCTCCTGATGTCACCACTATCAGGTTCCGCTCCCTGGCGATCTCCGCGAGGGTCTGGAGCTCTCTGAGCTTTATGGCAACGGGCGCGTGCTGATAGAGCGCAGCGGCCTCGGCCATCGTCTTGGATGCCTGGAGCTCGCCGTCCGCCAGAATGATCCTGGACCGCTTCTCCCTCTCGGCCTCTGCCTGCTTAGCAATCGCGCGCATCATTGACTCTGGCAGACTCACATCTCTCAGCGTGACGGCAGTCACCTTTATGCCCCATGGATCCGTGTGTCTGTCGAGGATGGTCTGGAGCTTGAGGTTCAGCTCCTCTCTCTTCGAGAGGAGATCGTCCAGATCTATCTGCCCCAGGACGTCCCTCAGAGTTGTCTGCGAGAGAAGCGCTGTCGCAACCCTGTAGTTCTCCACCTGGATCACGGCCTTTGCCGGGTCCATGACGCGGTAGTATATCACAGCATCAACATCCACGGTCACGTTATCCCTCGTTATCACGACCTGCTTCTGCACATCTATTGTGACAACCCGGAGATCGATGAGCTGCACCCTGTCTACGATCGGTATTATGAAGAACAGACCCGGCCCCTTGACGCCGCTGTACCTGCCGAGCCTGAAGACGACGACACGCTCATACTCTCTTACGATCTTCATCGACTGGCTCAGAAGTATGAGCAGAATGACGATCACTATCGGAAGCTGTGAATCAAACAAAGCCACACGAACACCTCATAATGCTTTTAGCCGTTCTTGTATATTAAAAGCTGTGCTGTCTGCAATTCGTGGGAGCAGATACTTCTCCCGCAGCGAAATCCAGCAGCATCCGATCATGCAAACCTTTTTATATACGATACCTCCCCTGAGAGAAGGACATCTGATGAGTGGTCCTTGCGAGCGGTCCATACTGATACCGTCCTCGTACACGATGGAGACGGCGGATCTGCGCCTTCGCACCGCGAAGGTCGGGCTTATCGCAAGGGCTGCGGCGGTCTTCCGCATAGACAGAATCGTCGTGTATCGCGATGACGAGTTCGACGATTCTAGGTTCATAAGCACGGTGCTGCGGTACGCAGAGACCCCGCAGTACCTGCGGAAGCTCCTCTTCCCCAGGATGAGAGAGCTCAGGCACGCGGGAGTTCTGCCGCCTCTGAGAACCGCTCATCATCCAGTGGGCTCCAGAAGCTCAACGCTCAAGGTAGGCGAGATAAGAGTCGGAGTGGTAGTAGAAAGCGTCGGATCTGATGGTGGCGCATGGGTTGAGGTCGGTCTCGACCGCCCAATAGCCCTTAAATCTGAGAGGAGATTCCAGAAGGGGCAACGCCTGAACGTCAGGATCTTTTCGCTGAGTCCACTCGCCGCTGAGCCTGTAGATCGGAGCGAGATACCGGGATACTGGGGATACGAGACGATAGTCGTGGATGGTCTGGAGGATTACCTCCACTCCAGGGACGAGTTTATCGTGGCCACATCCAGAAGGGGAGCTCCGGTGAGCTTTGATCTGCTCAACCACATAGAGAGATCAAGCTCAAAAGGGCTTGCGGTGGTGTTCGGCTCCCCCGCACGGGGCGTTGATGCGTTTCTGAGCCGCGAGATGCTGGAGAGATGCTGCGTGATCAACACAATTCCGCATCAGGGAACTGAGACGGTTCGCGTCGAGGAGGCCGTCTTCGCGACGCTTGCCCTGCTGAACCTGGTGCGTCTGGAGGAGTAAATGGCAAAGATACACCGACCGAGGCGGGGTTCGCTGGCCTTCAGCCCCAGGAAGAGGGCCAAGAGCGAGGTTCCGAGGATACGATCCTGGGTCCCCGATGAGAGGGCCGGAGTGGCCGGCTTTGCCGGATACAAAGCTGGCATGACGCACGTAATAATGATAGACGACAGGCCCAGAAGCCTGACAGAGGGCATGGAGATAAGCGTGCCTGTTACTGTTGTAGAGGTCCCACCGATGACAATAGCAGCGCTCAGAGTGTATGAGATGTACAACGGCGGCATCCGGCCTGCAGGAGAGCTCTGGGCGGAGAACCTGAGCCAGGATCTGGCCAGAGCGATAACAATGCCGAAGGCGACGAGGGGCATATCCCTGGAGGATATCGAGTCCAGGGTGGATGAGCTCTGCGAGATCAGGGTTCTGGCCCATACCAATCCGCGTCTTGTGACTGGCATTCCCAAGAAGGTGCCGGAGATCATGGAGATACCTGTCACAGGGCGATCTTTGGAGGAGCAGCTCAAAGCCGCAGAGGGGCTTCTCGGCAGCCAGGTGGCTGTGGGCAGCATCTTCAGCGTTGGCGACTGGATTGATGTAACTGCAGTCACAAAGGGAAAGGGGACGCAGGGGCCGGTGAAGCGCTGGGGAATAATGCTCCAGAAGAGAAAGCATTCACGCACAGGAAAGCTCAGACATGTCGGCAACCTGGGGCCGTGGCATCCGGCCAGGATAAGCTGGAGGGTTCCACAGCTCGGCCAAACCGGCTACCATCAGAGGACCGAGTTCAACAAGAGGATAATGGCCATAGGCACGAACGGCATGGACATAACCCCCGATGGCGGCTTTGTCGGCTATGGAGTTGTGAGAAACGAGTACATGCTGATAAAGGGAAGCATCCCGGGACCTGTTAAGAGGCTGGTCAGGATGCGCAGGGCGATCAGGCCAGGCGCAGCATTCGCGCCGAAGGCGCCTCAGATACTGTACGTCAGCAAGGAGTCCAAGCAGGGAGTCTGATCGGGGATCACGATGAACGCTAAGATTATCGATATTTCAGGAAATCCGGTCGGCGAGGTTGTGCTCCCGGGGATCTTTGAGGAGGAGTACAGGCCGGATCTCATAAAGAAGGCGGTGCTTTCAGCCCAGGCCAACAGGCTGCAGCCATACGGGCCACACTTCTATGCTGGCATGAACACATCAGCCAGGTCGTGGGGTCCCGGTCACGGAGTATCCAGGGTTCCGAGGATCATCACCGGAAGAAGAGCAGCTGCAGTGCCCATGGCACGAGGCGGGCGCGCGTCCCATCCACCGGTGCCATCTAAGGTCCTGAGCGAGAAGATCAACGAGAAGGAGAGGATAAAGGCGATAAGGTCTGCTGTGGCAGCGACAGCAAGATCTGATCTTGTTGCCGCGAGGGGTCATCTCTTCAGCGGAGAGCTTCCGATCGTTGTCAGGGCCGAGATCGAGAGCGTATCAAAGACCTCAGAGCTGCGGAAGTTTCTGATGGCTGCAGGCCTCTGGGATGACGTTCTGAGGGCGAAGAACGGACGGAAGGTGCGGGCCGGAAAGGGCAAGCTCAGGGGAAGGAGGTTCAGGCAGCCCAGGAGCATTCTGATCGTGACAGCATCAGATAATGGTATAGGCAGGGCAGCGCGAAACCTTCCAGGCGTCGATTTTGTGACAGCTGATAAGCTCAATGCTGAGCTTCTGGCACCGGGGACCCACGCTGGCAGGCTCACAGTATGGAGCGAGCCGTCTCTCAAGGTTCTGGAGGAGAGGCTATGATAATCAAATGCCCTTACGTCCCTGAGAAGGTCACCGGCATGATCGATAGGTACAACACCATAGAGTTCATTGTGGATCTGAAGGCGACAAAGCCGCAGATCAAGAAGGAGCTTGAGGAGCTCTATGATGTTGAGGTTATCGATATCAGAACCATGATAACACCCCGGGGCGAGAAGAAGGCTGTTGTAAGGCTCGCTGGTGATAAGACCGCAAATGAGCTTGCCACCAGGCTGGGCCTGCTGTAAGGTGGTTGCGATGGGCAAGAGAATAATATCACAGAACAGGGGCAAGGGAACACCCACATACCGTGCGCCATCACACAGATACAGGGCTGATATAAAGCACATCAAGTTCAGCGGCGATCTTGTTCGCGGTGTTGTGGAGGACATAATGCACGACCCTGCCAGGACGGCTCCTGTAGCGCTCGTGAGGCTCGAGAATGGTGAGAAGCAGTATGTTCTCGCCACAGAGGGCACATATGTCGGTCAGGAGATCTCCTGCGGGCCTGCTGCGGAGATACAGCCCGGCAACACCCTGCCGCTGGCGAGCATACCTGAAGGCATGCCTATATGCAATATAGAGTCGAAGCCAGGCCATGGCGGACAGTTTGCCAGGGCAAGCGGCGTCTACGGGATACTTGTGGCGCATGACGTGGGTGCGACCGTGGTCCAGCTGCCGAGCGGAGAGATGAAGTGGCTGAACCCGAACTGCATGGCGACCATAGGCGTTGTCGCAGGCGGCGGAAGGACTGAGAAGCCCCTGGTGAAGGCCGGAAAAAGCTTTTACAAGTACAGATCGAAGGCCGCCAAATGGCCGAAGGTCAGGGGTGTGGCCATGAACGCAGTGGACCATCCCTTTGGAGGCGGCGGGCGCCAGCATCCGGGCAGGCCCAAGACCGTGAGCAGGGGCACACCTCCTGGGCGTAAGGTCGGATCGATAGCAGCCCGCAGGACGGGCAAACGCTAGGAGGAGGTTGTTGTGGCGAAGAGAGCAGGATCCAAGCTTCCCAAGAGGAAGGAGGAGTTCACCTACAGGGGCTACAAGGTGTCAGAGCTCGCAAAGATGCGCCTGGAGGAGATCGCAGAGCTTCTGCCGTCAAGGCAGCGGAGATCGCTCAGGCGGGGTCTCTCGAAGGAGCACAGGAAGTTCATGGCGAAGCTCAAGTCCAGAGGAACTGCAAAGACGCATCTGAGGGATGCGATAGTGCTCCCTGAGATGGTCGGGAAGGTCGTGGAGATACATAACGGGAAGACCTTCCAGCGCGTCGAGATCATTCCTGAGATGATAGGCCATTACCTTGGAGAGTACGCTCTCACGAGGGCCAGGGTGATTCACGGCGCCGCAGGCGTCGGAGCAACGCGGTCGAGCAAGTTCGTGCCGCTGAAGTGAGGTGTGCTCGTGGGAAGACTGAACTACTCAATTACCCCTGAAGGGCGGTTTGCAAGGGCGATGGGCGTGGAGCTGCCCATCTCTCCGAAGCATGCCAGGGAGATCTGCAGGGCGATAAGGGGGATGAAGGTCGAGGCCGCGGAGAGGTACCTCCAGGACGTCATAGCCATGAGGCGGGCGGTGCCGTTCCGGCGGTACAACAGGAACGTGCCACACAGGCACGGCCTGGCAGGCTGGCCATCCGGAAGGTTCCCGCAGAAGGCCGCCAGGGCAGTGCTCAAGGTGCTGCAGAATGCGGTTGGAAATGCGGAGTACAAGGGTCTAGACAAGGATAAGCTGATGATCGGCTATGCCAACACGAAGAAGGGCAGGACGTTCCGGGGATGGATGCCGAGGGCCATGGGCAGGGCCACTCCGAAGAACCAGGAGACCGTGTCCATAGAGATGATACTGACAGAGGTGAGCTAGATTGGCAGTGGAGAAGAAGTTCGTCCAGGAGGGGTTCACAAAGGCGCTCGTGGACGAGTATCTTGCGAAGGAATTGGACCGGGCAGGATACGGCGGCATGATCATGAACCGCACCCCGATGGGCACCCAGATCACGGTTTATGCTGAGAAACCAGGCATGGTCATCGGAAAGGGCGGGAAGCTGATACGCAAGATAACCAGGGATCTGGAGCGGAAGTTCCGTCTGGACAACCCCCAGATAGACGTCCAGGACGTCGGAAAGGGCGACCTGAACGCCAGGGTTGTGGCGAACAGGCTCGCAAGCTCGCTGGAGCACGGATGGTACTTCCGGAAGGCGGGCCAGTCGATGCTGCGCAGGGTGATGGACTCCGGAGCGCTCGGGTGCGAGATAGTGATAAGCGGCAAGCTGACCGGCCCGAGGGCGCGTGTCGAGAAGTTCCTCGCTGGCTACATAAAACACTCAGGAAAGCCGGCCGAGGAGATAGTCGATACGGGCTATGCTGTTGCTGTGAAGAAGCTCGGCGCGATCGGATGCCAGGTCAGGATCGTCCCGCCAGGCGCTGTCCTGCCGGACGAGTTCCAGATAAAGGCGCCTCCGAAGGAGCCTGAGGTGAAGGAGGCTGAGGCTGCGCCCTCTCCAGCTCCTGAGACGCAGGAGAAGGTCGAGGAGAAGAAGAGCGAGCTGGATAAGCTTCTCGATGAGCCGGTCGATACGCCTCCGGCGGATGTGACGGAAGAGGTCCAAGAGCAGGTTCCACAGGAGCCACAGGGCGAGATGAGCGAGGCTGAGGCCCATGGCGATATTCAGGATTGATGAGATCAGGAACATGAGCTCAGAGGAGCTCGATGAGGAGCTCCGCAAACTTGAGGTGGAGCTGATACGCGAGCGTGGTGCTGTGAGGGCAGGTGGCGCTCCTGAGAAGCCCGGAAGGATCAGAGAGATCCGCCGGACGATCGCCAGGATGAAGACTGTGAAGAGGGAGCGCGTCAGGAAGTGATGATCAGTCCCGAGAACATAGCCAGGCATGAGCTGATAGGTTTGACGGTCGAGGTTATCGATACCCCAAACCGCACCATGGCTGGCATGAGAGGCTTGGTGGTGGATGAGACGAGGAACACCTTCGTTATCGAGACGCAGCGCGGCCTGAGGCGCGTCCCAAAGGCCCACACAAGCTTCATCTTTACGCTGCCTGATGGGCAGAAGGTGAGGATCGCGGGCTCTGTTTTGATCTCACAACCCGAGAACAGAATAAATAAAAGGATGCAAATATCGAGGTGGAAGATATGAGAGATATAGGACTGGACGTGAGCGCGCCCCAGCAGGCCTGCAACGATCCAAAGTGTCCATTCCACGGCAGGCTACCGGTTCGCGGCCAGGTCCTAGAGGGGGTCGTGGTCAGCGATAAGATGGCCAGAACCGTGGTTGTCATGAGAGAGTTCAAAAAGAGGATAGCAAAGTACGAGCGGTACGAGAAACGCAGATCCAAGATCCATGCGCACAACCCGCCGTGCCTGGCTGCGAAGGTCGGGGATAGGGTCAGGATAGCTGAGTGCAGACCTCTAAGCAAGACCAAGTCGTTTGTCGTTGTGGAGGTCGTGCGATGAGGGGAAACAAGGCCAAGATCCCGAGGTCGATAAACACCGGCACGTATCTTGAGTGCGCGGACAACACAGGCGCCAGGACGCTCTTTGTCGTCTCCGTGAAGAAGTACCGCGGGGTCAAGAACAGACAGCCCTGCGCCGGCATAGGCGACATGGTCGTGGTCTCCGTGAAGAAGGGGACTCCTGAGATGAGGAAGCAGATCTTCAACGCTGTAATAATAAGACAGAAGAAGGAGTTCAGGAGGCCCGATGGTCTCAGGGTCAAGTTCGAGGATAACGCTGCGGTCATAACAGATGACGAGGGCGTTCCGAAGGGATCCGAGATCAAGGGACCTGTGGCCAGGGAAGTGGCAGAGCGGTTCGGGAAGATAGCATCATCAGCAGCGATGATAGTGTGATGGTTATGATCAGCAAGCAACCACGCAAGCAGCGGAAGGCCAGGTTCAACGCCCCGCTCCACATGAGGCAGAAGTTGATGCACGCCCTGCTGAGCCCAGAGCTCAGGAAGGAGCACGGGAAGAGAAGCGCTCAGGTCAAGAAAGGCGATACAGTGAAGGTGATGCGCGGCGATAACGCGGGCGTCGAGGGCGAGGTTCTGAGTGTGGATCTGAAGAGGTGCATGATAACAGTCACCGGCGTCAGCGCCTTCCGTGCTGACGGGACAGAGGTCCCAAGGCCCATACATCCATCAAACGTCATGATCACAAAGCTTGAGCTCGACGACGCCGAGCGCGAGAAGATCTTCTCCAGGTGATTCAGGTGCACAAGAAGAGAGTCACGATACCCAGAAGCTGGCCCATACCGAGGAAGACAAGCAAGTGGATAGCAACGCCCAGACCTGGGCCGCACTCAGCTGAGGAAAGCCTGCCTCTGATGGTGGTTGTCAGGGATATGTTGAAGTTAGCTGACAACGCACGCGAGGTCAAGAGGATACTTCACGAGGGCGGCGTGCTGGTGGACGGGACTGTGAGAAGGGACACGAGGTTTCCTGTTGGAATCTTCGACGTCATAACAGTGCCAGCGCTGAACAAGCAGTACAGGATGATAAAGAGCACAAAAGGGTACTTCGATCTGATAGAGATCCCGCCTGATAAGCCGAGGAAGCTGGTAAGGATAGAGGACAAAAAGACCATCAAGGGCGGAAGGATACAGCTGAACCTCAGCGATGGATCCAATATACTCGGAGAGGGAGACTTCAGGACAGGCGATTCGCTGCTGATCTCATTACCGGAGCGCAGCATCGAGGACGTCATAAAGTTCGAGGTCGGGAACCTGGCTGTGGTGATAGGCGGATCTCATACAGGAAAGATTGGGCGGATCAAGGCTGTTCAGATAGTGAGAAGCTCGATGCCGAACAGGGTCACGATATCCGCAGATGATGGCGATATAGACACGATCGTCGACTACGTGTTCATGATAGGAAGGGACGCGCCAGTTATTGAGCTGGAGGCCGGAAGATGAACCTGGAGCCGAGGATAGACAAGGTCGTTGTTCACATAGGCGTGGGCGAGAGCGGCCAGAGGCTTGTCAATGCGGAGACGATACTCTCCGGGATAACAGGCCAGACCCCGATCAGGTCCAGGGCGAAGAAGACGCTGCCGGCATTCGGGATAAAGAAGAGAGAGCCGATAGGCACGCGTGTGACGCTCAGAGGCAAAGCTGCTGAGGAGTTCCTGGAGACCGCGTTCAAGGTCGTTGGAGGAGTGATAAAGAGGAGCCAGTTCGATGAGAACGGCAACTTCGCCTTCGGAATCGAGGAGCACACAGACTTCCCGGGAATGAAGTACGATCCAGAGATAGGAATCTTCGGCATGGACGTGGCGGTATCGCTGAGGAGAGCAGGATACCGTATAGCAGAGAGACGCGTGGCCCGCAGAAAGCTTCCAAACTCGCATAAGGTCAAGAGGGACGAGGCTGTGGAGTTCGTCCAGAAGAGGTTTGGAGTACGGGTCGTGGAGGCTGCATGAAGAAAAGATTCGGTAGAGGCGCTAACGAATGCAGGCGCTGCGGGAGAAAGCCCGGTCTGGTCAGGAAGTACGGCATATATCTCTGCAGGCAGTGCTTCCGCGAGATAGCCAGGGAGATGGGCTTCGAGAAATACTCATAGGTGAAGATTATGTTGCTAGATCCGCTCGCTGATGCGATGTCCACGATAAAGAACGCTGAGAACGTCGGCAAGCCCGAGTGTATAATCAAGCCGGCATCCAAGCTCATAGCCATGACTCTTAAGGTGATGGCAGACCTGGGGTATATCGGCGAGTTCGAGTTCATCGATGACGGAAAGTCCGGCATGTTCAAGGTAAAGCTGCTGGGAAGAATTAACCGGTGTGGAGTCATAAAGCCCAGGTTCGCCACCAAGGTCGCAGAGCTGGAGAAGTGGGAGAGGCGATTCCTCCCGGCCAGGAACTTCGGGGTGCTGATACTGAGCACCAGCCAGGGCGTGATGCCACACACCGACGCCAGGGCGCGTGGCATAGGCGGCCATCTGCTGGCCTATGTGTACTAGGTGATGATCTATGGTCGAAGAGGTGGTTCGTCGTTTGAATATCCCGGATGGCGTTGATGTCCAGATAGCAGGCCGTTGTGTTAGGGTGAAGGGACCGAAGGGTGAGCTGTCCAGGGAGCTCTGGTATCCAGGTATAGAGATAAAGAGAGAGGACTCAGAGATACTGATCAGATCAGGGGTGACAAAAAAGCAGCACCTGGCCATGGTCGGGACGATAACTGCTCACATCAAGAACATGATAAAGGGTGTTACTGACGGCTTCGAGTACAGGATGAAGGTGGTGTATTCGCACTTCCCGATTCAGGTGAAGGTAGCCGATGGAAAGGTCGTCATCAGCAACTTCCTCGGCGAGAGGAAGCCACGCTTCGCGACAATAGTCGGAGATGCCAGGGTCGAGGTCGGGAAGGACGAGATACTTATCAGAGGCGCAGACAGGGAGGCAGTGGGCCAGACGATGGCAAACATAGAGCAGGCCACCAGGGTCAGAGGATTTGATGTTAGGATATTCCAGGACGGGATATACCTGGTGGAGAAGAGGTGAGCAGAGATGGACAGGTTGCTCAGGGTTAGAGCCAGACAGAAGGCTAAGAAGCCGGAGTTCAGACGCCATGACTCCCACAAGAAGGCCAGGCTCAGCGACAGCTGGCGCAGGCCCAGGGGTCTGCACAACAAGCTCAGGCAGCAGGTCAGGGCGAAGGGCCGTCTTGTGAGGCCTGGATTTGGGAGCCCGAGGGCGGTTCGAGGCCTGCACCCCTCCGGATTCAAGGAGGTCCTGGTCAGATGCATAGACGATCTCAAGAAGGCTGAGGGCTGTGCTATCAGGATCGCCAGGACCGTGGGAATGCGCAAGAGGGAGAAGATCGAGGCCATGGCCAGGGAGATGAACCTGAAGATACTGAACCCAAAGACCGGAGGCGAGTGAGGTGCCCAACTTCAGCGTTCAGCGAAGGCTTGCAGCAAGCGAGCTCGGTGTCGGAGAGAGCCGGGTTTGGATCAACCCGGACCCGGCGGTGGCCGGTGAGCTGGCCGATGCGATCACAAGAGAGGATATACGCGCTCAGATCAAGGCTGGCAATATAAAGGCAAAGCCCAAGAAAGGGAACAGCCGCGCCAGGTTCAGGTTGAGGGCTGTGAAGAGGGCATACGGCCACAGAAAAGGACCCGGCCGGAGAAGGGGTGCTAAGGGCGCCAGAGCTTCTCCAAAGGAGATCTGGATCAGCAGGATCAGAGCGCTCCGGAGGCATCTCCGGGAGATGAGGGATAGCGAGAAGATCGACAGACGCGCGTACAGGCTGCTGTACAGAAAGGCGAAAGGCGGGGAGTACAGGAGCATTGCGCATATCGATGCTTACATCAAGGCGAAAGGCCTTATGAGAGAGTGATGCTATTTGGCTACAGGACCGCGATACAGGGTGCCCTTCAGGAGGCGGAGAGAGGGCAGGACCAACTATCATGTTAGATACAGGCTCATCCTCTCCAGAAAGCCCAGGGTGGTTGTCAGGAAGGGCAATGCGAATATCATGATACAGCTGGTCGTCGCTGAGCTCAAAGGTGATAGGACGCTGCTCACAGTCAGCTCGAAGGAGCTCATAAACTACGGGTTCCAGCACAGCACAGGCAACGTGCCTGCTGCTTACCTAACAGGGCTTTTATTCGGAAAGAAGATGCTAGCCCTTGGGTATGAGGAAGGCATACTCGATATAGGTCTGCACTCAAACTCCAGAGGGAGCAGGGTGTATGCCGCCCTTAAAGGAGTTGTTGATGCTGGAGTGAACGTGCCCCACAGCCCGGAGGTCTTCCCTGACGACTCAAGAATCCGTGGAGAGGTCATCAGGGACTACACCGGAGTGGACGTGGTCTCACAGTTCGAGGCCGCGAGGGAGAGGATACTGGGGTGAGATCATGATCAAGGGTTACGAGACAGAAGAGGAATGGATACCGAAGACCAGGCTCGGAAGGCTCGTCTATGAGGGACAGGTCACTACGTTCGAGGAGGCGGTCAGGTCTGGTCTTCCGATCAAAGAGCATCAGATTGTAGATCTTCTGCTCCCCGGCCTCGAGGATGAGGTTCTGGACATAACCATGGTGCAGAGGATGACCGACTCCGGAAGGAGGGTCAAGTTCAGGACCACGGTCATAGTTGGCAACAGAGACGGTTACATCGGCATAGGCCACGGCAAGGACGTCCAGGTCGGCGGGGCGATAAAGAAGGGCATAGAGAACGCGAAGCTCAACGTCGTCAGGATCAACAGGGGCTGCGGGAGCTGGGAGTGCGGCTGCGGCCAGGCGCATACTGTGCCTTACAAGGTATCGGGCAGCTCTGGCAGTGTCAGGATATACCTCATGCCAGCGCCCAGGGGCCTCGGACTGGCTGCCGGAGATGTGGCCAAGAAGGTCATGGAGATGGCAGGCATAAAGGATGTCTGGACCAGGACAGAGGGCTCGACGAGGACAACCCTGAACTTCGCAAAAGCGACATACAATGCGCTCCTTAACACCATAACTGTGAGGTCTTGAGGATGTACGCGATAATCAGGCTCAGGGGTGAGGTCAACACGAAGCCCGCGATCAGGGATACCCTGAGCATGCTCCGTCTCCACAGGGTGAACCACTGCGTCTTTGTCAGGGAGGACGAGCATTACCGCGGGATGATCCAGGTGGTCAAGGACTACATCGCCTGGGGGAGAGCGGATGCGGATCTGCTCGCAATGCTGCTCGAAAGGCGCGGGAGGCTCAGCGGAAACAGGCGCCTTACAGATGAAGTAGTACGTGAGATATCTCCCTACAAGAGCATACGCGAGCTCGCGGAGGCTGTATGTGCAGGAGCTGCCAGCCTGAAGGACTTCGGCATAAAACCGGTGTTCAGGCTACATCCTCCGCGCAAGGGCCACCGCGGAATAAAGAAGACCGTTAAGGAAGGCGGAGAGCTGGGCTATCACGAATCGATAGCGGATCTCTTGAATAAGATGAGGTGATATCATGGTCAGGGAGCATACGAAGGAGAAGCGGGGTCACAGGACCTACCACGGAAAGCACAAGAACCAGAGAGGTGGCGGCTCGAGGGGTGGGCGCGGTAACGCTGGCACATGCAAGCACCACTGGGTTCGCTCGATAATACGAGGCGAGGCCATGGGCAAGCACGGGTTCGTGCGGCCAAACTCCTTCGACATCGATACTATCAATGTGGGCGTTCTGAACGAGATGGTTGGGCCGGAGGGCAGGATAGAGCTGCACGGCGTGAAGGTCCTTGGAAAGGGAAAGGTCACAAGAAGGCTCACGGTCGCAGCAGCTGCCTTCTCCAGCTCAGCCAGGAGCAAGATCGAGGCTGCCGGCGGTGAAGCCGTGGTACTATGAACCAGCAAAGTTTCTTCTACGCGATAGAGCCGTTCGTCAAGAGGCTCCCTGCCGTGGAGAGGCCTGCTGGCCACGTCCACTTCAAGAGAAAGCTGGGGTGGACGGTCGGCATACTCCTCCTGTACTTCGTGCTCTCCAACATCCCGTTATTCGGGCTTTCCAAGCACTCCATCGATCTTTTCGGCTACTACAGGGCGTTCTTCGCTGGCTCCTTCGGTTCGCTGATGCTCCTGGGAATAGGCCCGATAGTCACAGCATCTATCGTGCTGCAGCTCCTCGTCGGCGCGGAGCTAATAAAGCTGAATCTCAGGGATCCCCGGGATCAGGCGATATTTCAGGGAACCCAGAAGGCCCTTGTGTTTGTGATGATCGTCGTCGAGGCGCTCCCGCAGATCACCGGAGGGTACCTGCTCCCAGACCAGACGCTCGCCACGACGCTTGGAGTCTCATTATCCATAATCTCGCTGATCATACTCCTCCAGGTATGCCTGGGCGGTGTCCTGATACTCTACATGGATGAGGTCGTGTCCAAGTGGGGGATCGGCTCAGGCGTCGGTCTCTTCATAGTTGCGGGCGTGAGCCAGCAGCTCGTCACAGGTTTGTTCAACTGGGCAACTGGAGACGGCGGTCTCCCCATAGGGATAATCCCGAAGTGGGTATCTATAATCCGGCTCGGGCTGATAGGTCTGGATGAGATCTTCACATCAGAAGGGCTTAAGTTCATATTCGTCACCGGCGGGCTCCTGGCGCTCATATCCACGGTGGGAATAATACTTCTGGTCGTCTTCGTCGAGAGCACCAGGATCGAGATCCCTCTGGCGCACAGCAGGGTGAGGGGCGCCAGGGGTCGCTTCCCCGTGAAACTGGTATATGCCAGTGTTCTGCCGATGATCCTTGTGAGGGCTCTGCAGGCCAACATCGAGATGGTCGGTGCGCTGCTCACCGCAAAGCTCGGCACGGTGATAACAGCTGAAACGACTGCAGAGGGCGTCAGGATCGTCTACACCGGGTACCAGAGCTGGCTCGGTACGTTCCTCTCGTCGGCGAAGTTCGATGCTGCCACAGGGGCTCCCATAAGCGCGACATCGCCACAGCCTGTATCAGGGCTGATGTACTACCTCTCTCCCATCCACGGGCCGAGCGACTGGATCCCGAGCATGGTATCCCAGTCCACGCCTGGCCTGGTGGAGCTCGGGATAAACCCGATAGCCGGATGGCAGATCTGGCTGCACCTGCTCACCGATACCGCCTTCCTGATCATAGGCGGCATAATATTCGCCATATTCTGGATCGAGACGACCGGAATGGGCGCTAAGAGCATAGCTGCAAAGATTCACGCGTCAGGCCTTCAGATACCGGGCTACAGGAGAAGCCCGGCCAGCATAGAGCGTCTCATGGAGCGGTACATCCCAAAGGTGACGGTCATAGGCGGAGCGATAATCGGGCTGCTCACCGTGATAGCGAGCCTCCTGGGAACGCTCGGAGGCGCCGGAGGTACCGGTTTGCTGCTCGCGGTCTCGATAATGTACAGGCTCTATGAGCAGATCGCCAGCGAGCAGATCCAGGAGATGTACCCGATGATGCAGAGGATATTCGGAGAGAGCGCATGAGGTCCAGGATCTTAGAGTCCATAGATACCCTTGCACTGAGCGTTGGCGCGGCGCTCACCATCGGGATAATGGTGAGCCATGAGTTCAGGGTTGCCATAGGCATGGCCATGGAGCTGGTCATAGGATGGCTTCCAGAGATACTGCCGTTCCATATGGTGCTCTTCGTGCTCGCTGCAATAACAGGCCTGTATGCCAGCCTGATACAGAAATACACGATGGACTGGGATTTCCTGAGGGAGCAGCAGATGAGGATGCGGGAGTTCCAGGCTGAGCTCAGGGCCGCCCAGCTCGCAGGGGATCAGGCCCGGGTCCAGCAGCTCCAGAACAAACAGCTCGAGATGATGGGCGACCAGGGGAAGATGATGAAGATGCAGCTCAAGCCGATGGCCTACATCGGAATCGTCTCTGTGCCGCTCTTCATGTGGGCATATCTGTACATAGATCAGCACAGCATCACCATGGTCTTCCCGTTCTGGGGGGAGCAGAACATCAACCACATCGTCTGGGGGCCTGTGCTCTACTGGTTCTACTGGTACTTCATCTGCTCGATCCCGATATCGCAGGTAATAAGAAAGGCGCTCGACATCGGCGGTATGGAATGATCATAACAATCAGCGGACCACCAGGATCCGGGACAAGCACGCTTGCAAGAGGCCTCTCAGAGGCGCTCGGCCTTAGGTGGGTCAACTCAGGGGATCTATTCAGGAAGATTGCGGCAGAGCGTGGTCTGTCTCTCAAAGAGCTCGGGAGGCTTGCAGAGCAGGGGCCTGAGATCGATTACATGATCGATGACGCGCAGCGGAGCCTGGCGAAGAACGGCAGCGGTATCTTCGAGGGCAGGCTTGCGGGGCACATGCTCGATGCAGATCTGAAGATCATGCTCAAGACCTCGCTGAGCGTGAGGGCCAGCAGGATAGCAAAGAGGGAGAACAAGTCTCTTGATGAGGCCCTCTCGGAGGCCAGGGCGCGGGAGGAGTGCGAGGCGAGAAGGTACAAGATGTACTACAACATAGACGTCAACGATCTGAGCATATACGATCTCATAATCGACACGGGCAGATGGGACGAGAAGGGCACTCTATCGATTGCACTTGCAGCTGTCAGGGCGCTTAGATGAGATCATGATGCCACGATCAGATATCCCCAGAGCCCAGCTCCCTGCTGAGCGCGTCAGGGAGAAGATGGTGAGGCGTGAGGGTTCAACAGACCCATCCTACGGCTGTTTTCCTGAGAAGAGACCGCTGCAGCAGCATCTCAGACTCGGCGCGATAAATCTCGACAAGCCATCTGGGCCGACAAGCCACGAGGTCGTCGCCTGGGTCAAGAGGATATTGGGGATAGAGAAGGCGGGGCACAGCGGCACTCTGGATCCCAGGGTGACGGGGATACTTCCGGTGCTCACCGGCGATGCGACGCGTGTTGTGGAGTTTCTGCTCACTGCCGGCAAGGAGTACGTCTGTCTGATGAGGACACATGAGCAGGTCCCCCGTAAGAGGATATTGCAGGTGTGTGAGGAGTTCGCGGGTGAGATATACCAGAGGCCTCCGCTGAAGTCGAGCGTCGCCAGAAATCTGCGAACCAGGAAGATATACTACATCGAGGTCCTGGAGATAGAGGGCCAGAGGGTGCTGATGAGGGTCGGGTGCGAGGCCGGGACGTACATCAGAAAGCTATGCTACGACATGGGGCTCGCTCTCGGATGCGGCGCGAACATGGAGGAGCTGCGAAGGACAAAGGCAGGGCCGTTCGCGGAGGATGAGACGCTCGTCACGCTGCACAAGCTCAAGGATGCATACGAGACCTGGCGCGAGAGCGGGGATGAGAGCGCGCTCAGGAGGGTGATCATGCCGGTCGAGAGGGCCCTGCGCCACCTCCCCTGGCTTGTCATATCTGATAATGCTGTTGATGCGATCTGCCACGGAGCACCCCTGGCAGCTCCGGGTCTGTTGAGCCTGGAAACAGATATAAACAGGGGCGATTTCGTTGTTATCTGCACCCTCAAGGGAGAGGCTGTTGCGATCGGCAGGGCAAAGCTCTCGAGCGATGAGATGATGCACGCAAAGACCGGCATAATCGCATCGACCGAAAGGGTGATAATGGATCCCGGTGTTTACCCAAGACGCTGGAAGCAGTAAGGATGTGCCGAGGTCGTCTAGTGGTAGGGCGCCAGCCTGGAGTGAACCTCCTGGAGAGCTGGTGACTCGAAAGAGTCTCGTGAGTTCGAATCTCACCCTCGGCGCTTTTATAAAACCATCAATGCTGCCGGATCTTCTCCTGAGCAGTGCTCTTTCAGCTTCTGCACTCTTTTGGTTTCTATTCGTGGAAGAGGTGAGCGGATGCGTCAGAGATTCAGGAAAACAGAGCTGATCCCTCCCAAAATATATATAGATGAAGTGCTCATACTTTTTCGGAGTAGCATGTAAGGTCGGGGTCATGTTGAAGCTCTATGCCTTTATCCTTATCGTGTTTGCCTTCATCAATGCCGCATTCGGTGCGATAGGCGATGGTGGTGTTCAGGGCTATTCAGATTTTACGCCTCTCGACAGCCCACCAGCGATGGGCGGGCAGGGATACCCGCAGAGCACGCAGTATCCTGGATCTCAACCACAATCAACAAACTCGCAGCTGCCAGACCAGCAGCCGTGGAGCAGCCTTGAGAACATCCTGGGCGGATTTTCAGCTGCCCCTGAGGTGCAGGGGCCCTACGCAGAGCAGATGACCCCGACAGATCTGAAGCTGCAGGAGCCGAGCGCAGAGAGCTTCCAGCCTGACGGCAGCCTCGACTTCAGCTCAGCCACACCTCCTGCAGGTCTTTCATTCGACCCGAGTGGTGTCTGGCGCTGGCCAGGCTCATTGACATCCAGAAACAGGCTTTACGTGCAGACGTCCTCTGGGCTCAAAACCGTGGGCGGCTGCCAGCTTGGCGGATACCTGCCACTCTGGGCGCAGATAGCCTCCGCGGGGAACCTGTACACGTATGAATGGTACCCGTCAAGCTCAAAACCAAAGGTCCGCTGGTGGGGCTGGTCGTGGCCCGGGTTCAAGCGCGGCTGGTTCTACGGAGACTCTCCCGGCTGGCACATCCTCAGCTACTACTGCAACGGCTGGTCGAACTACGTCTACATCTACGTCTGGCCGTCCTCTGTGATACAGTCGAACACAAACATAGTACAGTCGGTCTCCAACGTCCAGAACTCAAATGTAATCCAGTCATTCCACCAGGGCTCTGAATCCAGCATTCAGGGCGCACCGACGCCTCCTGATGTGAACACAGAGCAGCTGATCCTCCCGGACTCGAGCAAGATCTATCCAGGATGCTCAGGAGATGGATGTTATGCGGACCTCAATCCCGTCTTCCCCAGAGTGGCATCCTGCAGATGCCCGGAGGAGAGGTGCGGTTGCAACGCATATTACATACAGATATGGCCGAACAAGCTAGTCACAGCGGCAGGTGTTGTCCAGGGCGAGTGGCTCCCGCTGTGGTCGCACATCAGGCGTCCCGGAAAATACTGGTCGTATGAATGGGCACCATGTGGCAGCTTCCCCAGGGGATACTACTGCTCGCCAAGTGTGAAGTGCTTCGGCTACAAGAGTGCCGGCTGGTTCCCGACATGGTTCTATGGCGAGGAGATCGGATGGCACATACTGGCCTACTGCACAACCGACTGGTCTAACTACATATACATCTACGTCTGGCCCGGGAGAGGCACATCCAAATGCCATGAATTCGACTGCAGATCAGAGCCGCCCATAACATGCGGCCCCCATGATTTCGATTGCTGAGCGAAAGCAGATCTGCAGGGTGATCCCTGTGCCAATATGCCACCAGGCATCTGTGGCAGTTCGCTGAATGCAGTGCTGCATGCTCTCTTTAACGATCCATGGCATCACGCAATATTTATCTCCCAGCATTCCATACTCTGCGGGGGACTCAGTATGGATCATGCAAAGCACATCTTTATGTTTGCGGTTCTGCTCAATCTCATCGCGGGCTCCTGCCATGCTTTCGGGGCTGCCGGAACGAGGCAGCCAGACTGGCTGACGCCATGGAGCACGCAGCAGCAGGCCGTCACGACTGTTGAGCCCGATTACCTGAACCCATTTGCTGTGGAGCGACCTGAATGGGACCCGTATGCTCCCTTTGATTCAAAGCAGATGGTTATCGAGAGGATGGATCCCCTTGCAGAGGGGCTGACCATAAAGGACGAGCTGAGGCTGCCGAACATACTGTACGTACAGCAGGGCAGCATTCTCACAACCCGAGCTTCTGTGATTCTCGGAGACCCGATCATACTGTGGGTTTACACATCAGTTCCAGGCAACCTCCTGCTTTACGATAACGGCAGGATGGTTTACTCAACCGGTCTCATGATGCCGGGATGGTACAGGATGACAGGAGCTCATGCCGATCTTCTCGTATCCCATCTCTACGTCATGAGGGTGGGCGGGCTTCTCACAAACAACGTCTCGGTGCTCGTCGACCCTGGGAGGTACCCGACAACCTACAGCCTGGTCGGGCGTGTGGTCGACCAGAACGGGGCCGGCATCCCCTGGGCGAGGGTCATAATCTCAGGTGGTGAGGGCGGGAGCTTCGCCATAAACACTGATATGCTCGGCTACTACGGTATGGATCTGCCATCAGGGTACTATGTGATAACCGCAGTTGCTCCCGGGTACACATTCAGCCAGGTATCAGCCAAGGTCTGGCTCGGGACGGTATCCGCAGCACCGACGATCGTGGGTATTCCGACAGGGCAGCCGGTCCCTGTCTCGTATTCGCCTCCCTCTACATCAGCAGAGACGAATACGATTCCGGCTGCGATCCAAGGATACTCCGGGTAGTATGAATGGTGTTCTGAACCTGATAAATCAGGATCACCTCAAGACTGCATCAGCCGTCGACCGCACCAGCTTCGGCCCTCTGGGATCGGGGAAGGCCATGAGAGATATGGCTTGCATACTGCCATTTTTAGACTCTGGGAGGTCAGCATGTGATGAGAAGCCCAGGAAAAGATGCTCTTCAGAGCTCAGAACGGGATGTGCATCCTACCAGAAAGCGTCCTTGAAGCCGTACTCCCCTATGAGAGGTACGAATATGACGCCCATGGCCCGCTCTACCCTGATCTCATGATTCTTTGTCACGACCAGAAGGTCCTGCGAGTATGAGCCGACGGGGATGACCATTCTCCCGCCTGGCCTGAGCTGCTCCTTCAGCGGCTCAGGTATATCAGGCGCTGATGCTGCGACGCTTATCCTGTCGTATGGCGCCTGCTCCTTGTATCCCAGAGTTCCATCTCCGAGGATCATGCTCACGTTTCTGTAACCCGCACTCTCCAGATTCCGTCGCGCCATCTCGACCAGCTCTGGTATGCGCTCCACCGAGTAGACCTGGCCCGAGGGTCCGACCAGCTCCGCCATCACAGCCGCATGGTACCCGCAGCCGCCTCCGACCTCGAGGACCTTCATGCCCTCATGCAGATCCAGCAGATCACACATTATCGCCACCATGTGCGGCGCGGATATAGTCTGGCCGTAGCCTATGGGGAGAGGGCGGTCCTCATACGCCATGGCTCTGAGCTCCTCAGGAACGAAGAGCTCCCTGGGCACCCTCGACACCGCCTCCACAACCCTCTCGCTCACGTAGTTCCTGAGGCTCTCGATGAGCCTATCCTTCCTCAAAGCTGCCGCCCCCATACCCGCACGATATCTCTGGCCTCGGAACTCTCCGGAAATCCCCCGTCACGCACCTTGATCTTCACTATTTTGTACCTGATGCCCTCGACGTCTCTCACATCGCCGACTGAGAAAACCTCGTCGCCCTTCGTCATGATCCTGAAGGACCTCGTCCTGCCCGCTCTGTACACAGCGATCTTGACCACAACATCATCCACGGCTCTCGCCCATACACATTTCACATCTTTTGCAAGGGCGTGGCTCACCCTCCTCTCCGTCTCGATCGCAGTTATCTCAGCAACGACAACATCGCTCCGCCCATCATCGACCACTATCTCAGAGCCAACAGAGAGCATATCATTATAAGGAACACTCACACGGTACACCCTCGAGTTCGGCCCGGAGCTCACGATAACCTTCAGAGGTGTCATCCTAAAATGAGGAGATCTCACCGAGTGCACAGTGCCACACACCTCGCACCTCACCACGATATCCCTGCCCGCATGCAAAACAGTGTGCTCGGTGGCGGAGTCGCAGGCAGGGCATATTATATCACCTTCCATGTTTTTATGTCTAATTGCACAATGATACAAAAACATGACTATCGGAAACTTTTGGCGGATGCGTTTTGACGGCGTAGATTATCCTCAGCCCCAGCGCTGGTGAAGATCTTCTGAAAAAGAGCCTCAGAGCATGGCAATGGCGAGCACGATTGATCGGACGGATACAACAGAGAAAACAATTTACCTGGAGGCCACCTTAAACCTCATATGGACCGCAAACCCAACCGTCTCGCTGGAGAGTCGAGCCCGTATCTCCGGCAGCATGCATACAACCCAGTCGACTGGTACCCCTGGTCGCCTGAGGCGTTCGAGCGTGCGAGGGCGGAGGACAGGCCGATATTTCTATCGATAGGATACTCCACCTGCCACTGGTGCCACGTGATGGCGAGGGAGTCCTTTGAGGACAAAGAGATCGCTGAGATGCTGAACAGGGCTTTTGTGTGCGTGAAGGTGGACAGGGAGGAGAGGCCGGACATCGACGCGATCTACATGGAGGCCTGCCAGATCATGACCGGCAGGGGCGGATGGCCTCTGACGATCATAATGTCTCCTGATGGCGTCCCTTTCTTCGCAGCCACATACATCCCGAAAGAGGGGCGGCTCGGGATGATGGGGCTGAGGGAGCTCATACCGCTGGTGGAAGATCTCTGGAAGAACCGGAGATCCGAACTCACAGCCCTCGGATCGAAAGTGCTGAACGCCATGCGGAAGGCTGATGCGCATCCTCAGGAGTCGAACGCAGATGAGAGCACTCTCAGCAGGGCGTACCTCGAGCTTTCAGGGATCTTCGACTGGGCCAGCGGAGGGTTTGGGAGAGCCCCGAAGTTCCCACTCGCACAGAATCTGCTGTTCCTGCTCAGGTACTGGCACAGAACAGGGGAGGTTAAAGCGCTGGAGATGGTGGAGCTGACGCTCAGGGAGATGCGATGTGGCGGCATATACGACCAGCTCGGATATGGTTTCCACAGGTACTCAACGGATTCGAGCTGGGGCGTGCCGCACTTCGAGAAGATGCTCTATGACCAGGCGCTGATGTCGTTGGCATACCTGGAGGCGCTCCAGGCCACGGGAAATAGGGATTACGCGATTGTGGCAGATGAGATACTCGGATTTGTAGCTGAGGAGCTGATATCTCCGGAGGGCGCGTTCTGCTCAGCGCTTGACGCGGAGAGCGATGGAATCGAAGGCGGATACTATCTCTGGACGATGGATCAGCTTCGGGATGCACTTGGCGACGATCTGAAGAAGGCGCTCGACGCGTACATACTTGAGCCCGCGGGCGGGAGCAACGGGAGGAGCGTGCTCAGGATCTCGCTGGAGGGCGAATTGGGCGAGTTCAAGCGCTCAGTCGAGCCGATAAGAAGAAGACTTCTGGAGGCCAGATCGCTGAGAGCAAGACCGTTCAGGGATGAGAAGGTGCTCGCGGACTGGAACGGACTGATGATCGCGGCATTCTCCAGAGGAGCTCAGGTTCTGGGGGAGGAGAGATGGATGCGCATCGCATCCAGGGCAGCGGATTTTGTGCTTTCGAGCATGCACAGAGACGGCATGCTCTTGCACTCCCATAAGGGCAGCAGGGTATCGATACTGGATGATTACGCCTTCCTCATATTCGGACTGATGGAGCTTTACCAGGCCGGGTTCGACGGAAGGTATCTTGAGAGAGCCGAGATTCTGGGCGAGGAGATGATCTCCCACTTCCTCGATCCGGATGGAGGGTTCTATTACACGATGGAAGAGCAGGGTGATCACATCCTGCGGCGGAAGGAAGTTCGCGATGGCGCGATCCCCTCAGGCAATGCCATGGCCACCATCGACCTTCTCATGCTCGGGAAGATACTCGGCAGGCCGGATCTGGAGGAGATCGCCTCTAAAAGCTTCAGGAACATCAGCATGGACTCCCTGCCCGCGCAGGTCGGGCTCCTGATCGCTCTCGACCTCGCGCTCGGCCCGTCGTATGAGATCGCAATCGTGGGCGATGCGGATGGGACAAAAGCCATGCTGCGCGCCCTCTGGGCCGTCTACGTGCCAAGAAAGGTTGTTGTCGCCGGGGATCGATCTCCAGAATGGGCCTCTGGCCTCCAACCTCTTGATGGAAAGGCCACGGCATATGTCTGCAGGGGATACACATGCAGCCTTCCGACAACAGATATCAGAAGTATGATAGAGCTGCTCGGCGTGAGGAGGGTTCTGAGAGCGGATCAGGGTAAGCTCTAAATACTCCAAGACATCTACAGTAAATCCGTTCGGCACCTGTGGTGCCGAGGATCTCCTTATGGAGCGCAGATACTATAAAAAACACCGTAGTGGAGTGGTGATAAGGCCACCTGAGTGCACCCAGACTGTTTTCCAGAGCTGGTGGCCGCTCGTATGAACAAACGTCACACTATTCCGAAGAAAAATATTATGTATACGTTGAATAAAAATGGGACCGTATACATCATCAACGAGAACTACTTCTACAAAACAGAGCCATACTACACGATAGTGCAGAACGAGTTCGAGGGAATCAGGACAGTTCCCAGCAGCAGTGCTGTTCTCGACGCGTACATTGTTCCGATATGCCTGGAGAAGGCGAGGATGGCAGGGATACCCGTATGCGAGTGGGTCGTCTCCTACGCATACATAACACTTCCAGCGATAGTCTACGGCCTGAACTACTTCTCCACGCCCTCCGAACATTTCGTTGTGAAGGACTTCACAAGCGCGAAGAAGGCGATAAAGCACGTGACAAACTACGGCAAGTACCCATTCTGCTACCAGAAGATAAGCGATGAGGCAGAGGTCGCTGTGTACAACTCCATCTTCGGAAGAACGGTCGACTGCTCTGAGGAGGTAGAGACGCTGGCGGAGAAGATCTACGCTGTCTTCAACATACCACTGGTGAGCCTCGTGCTCGTCAGAGATCTTGGAGGATACCGTTTGTCATCACTTGCACCTGTGATGTACTCTCAGCTGTCAGAGAAAGAGAGGGAACTTATGAAGAGCATCCTTGAGAAGAGGGTGAGCAGTTGAGCAGGTTGGGGATATTCGTCAACAGGCAGACCCTGAGCAGCTCAGAGCAGCTCACAGCACTCATAAAGTGCAGGGATGCTGCCGAGAGCATGGGCCATACTGCGGAGTTCATATTCCCGGTGGACATAAACAGGATTCCTAAGCTCGACGCTCTGTTCATCAGAGCCAATACGGATCCGATGAACGCGACGTATGTCGCATCGAGGATCGCGAGCCTCTACGGGATCCCTGTCATAGACGATCCTGCCTCGATCCAGATATGCTCAGATAAGATCAACATGTACCTGCACCTCGTGAAGAAGAACCTGCCCATACCAAGGACGGTCTTCCCGAGCAAGAGAGAGATAGCTCCGGAGTACGCCAGGGCGCTCTTCGAGAGGCTAGGCACGCCGCTGGTGCTGAAAGAGCCATCGACATCGTTCTCAGCAAGGGTCGAGAAGGCATCGAACGTCCAGGAGTTCATGAAGATATCGAAGCGTTTCCTCAGGCTCTCAGACTGGATAGTGGTGCAGGAGTATGTGCCGAGCAGCTTCGACTGGAGGATCGGGGTGCTCAACGGTGAGTTCCTCTACGCATGCAGGTACGTCATCCCATCCCAGACATTCAAGATACAAGCATCTGTGAACGGACATCTCGTCTACTGCGGCGTGGAGAGCGTGCCTCCTGAAGATGTCCCGGCCGAGATAATAGACCTCGGGATCGAGGCTGGCAAAGCGATAGGCAAGGGTCTTTACGGGGTGGATATCAAGGAGAGCAAAGGTCGTCTGTATGTCATAGAGGTCAATGACAACCCATCGCTAGATGGCGGCGAGGATGTCTGCTACCCTGACGTCTACAGAAGGATAATCTCGTATCTCATTAACGGAGACCAGTACGCAGAGACGCTCAGCTACATGCCATCCAGGATGGACAGCTACATGGGAGAGGCGAGGTTCGATCCATCCACCCAGAACGTGCTCGGATCTGAAGAGCCTCTGGCATACAGGATCGACTTCGAGAGATGAGGGGGTCGAAGTGGATCCAGATCTGTTCAGCGATATCTGCAGCTCATGCGGCGGCATCTGCTGCATCGATGCGAGACCGCCTCTGACGAAGAGACGGGCTGAGATCCTCATCTCCGCGGGTCTGAGCCCGGATGATATAGAGGACGTGGGCTACAGGAGGATAAGGGCGAGGGATGACGGATCCTGCGTGCTGTTCGAGAATGGTAGATGCAGGCTGCATCATCTCAAGCCCGAGACGTGCTCAGCAGGCCCCTTCACGTTTGATGTTGTGGACGGGCGGCTGGAGATCTACCTGAAGAGGGAGAGCATATGCCCCCTCGCCGGCTATCTTCTCAGGGACAGTGAGGCATACGAGAAACAGATGAAGCTGGCGGTTGAGAAGATACTCGATCTGATAAGGGATATGAGCAGGGATGAGCTTGCAGCCGTGCTCAAAATAGAGGAGCCGGAGACCTTCAAGGTCATGGAGATCGACCTGGATGATAGGCACAGAGCATGAGTACTCCATAAACGATCAGAGCTTCAATCCCCTCCCGATCTCAGATCTGCTGATAAAAAAACTGAACGGCAGAATCGAGCACGAGGTAGATTTCGGAGACGTCCGCCTCTCCAAGGAGCTTCAGAAGCACGTCCTGGAGCTGGTCCCGCCGCCGAGTGAGAGCATAGCTGCGCTTGAGAGTCTGCTTTATGAAGGCGTAAGGAGGCTTTACAGCTCCTTCGGAGATTACAGATTCCTCGGGCTGGGGATGCATCCTCTTCTAACGCTGAACCAGACTAGCTTCTGGGATCATGACGAGGCTGAGTATTACCACCTCTACGACAGGCTGTTCAACATAAAACAGCACGGCTGGCTCAACATCCAGGCTCTGCAGATCAATTTCTCATACAGCGGAAGCGATATGCTGGTCGAGATGTTCAACAGGCTCAGAGCCCTCCTGCCCTATCTGATAGCGGTCTCTGCCGCCTCCCCGTTCGTTGAGGGCAGATACACCGGATACATGGACAACAGGCTTCTCTTCTACATGGAGAACCAGCGTGAGATCCCGGAGATATGCAACGATGTGATCCCGGAGAGGATCAGGAGCGTCAGGGATTACGTGATGATAAACAGAGGGATTTACAGGAAACTCCAGCAAAGGAACGCGGATCTTCTCTGCAGGGAGTGGGTGAACTCCAGGGGTATAATAGTCCGGTTTAAGAGAAGATGTCTCGAGATCAAAGCGATAGACGAGCAGGAATGCATAAGATCTGATATGGGCATAGCAGCTTTCACAGGCGCACTTCTGCGGAGCGATGTCCCGCTGGAGGAGGATGAGGAGGGTCTGAGGGAGCTTATGTACCTCGCCATCAGGACCGGCACATCTGGGATGATGCCTGAGCTCCAGAGGCTTTACAGAGTCGCGGAGAGGTGTGCGTCTCCCGACGAGAGGGCATATCTACCGCTGATCAGAGAGCGCATCGATAACGGTAGCCTCGCAGAGGTTCTTGTTAGAATCTACAGGCAGACTGGAGGCATGAGAGAGCCCCTGGAGGATGCAGAGAGGGCGCTGAGGACAAACACGCCCATGCTCTCCACCGAGGGATAACTGGCCCAGAGAGATCTGCAGATCAATCGTCGTGCAGCCCCGGTGGTCTCCATAGGATTCACGCGGGCTGGATGTGCCATGCAGGCGCAGTGTCGCACGTCAACCTGGCCACCCGCCGGAGCCCCTGACGATAAGCTATTTTTATCTTCAGATCACCCTTTGTGGTGTGCATCGAGAGAGGATAGAGCTTCCCACGCCGAACGCGAGAAAGTCGATCACACTGGTGGCGGTAGGCACATCGCTTTATCTCATGTATCTGTATCACGTAGGCTTCTCAGAGATAGCGGAGAGCATGAGATCCGTGGATATCCGCATTTTCTCGCTGGGCTTTGTTCTGGCTCTTCTCGGCGTGCTCTTCGACGGGCTCGCCTGGAGACGTGTGGCCCAGAAGTTCGACTGCAGTATATCGATAGCAGATGCATTCCTGATCTACCTCTCCTGCATATTCCTGAACAATCTCATACCGTCGGGCAGCTTCTCGGGCGAGACCGCGAGGATATACTTCCTGGAGAAGATCGCTTCTCCCGGCATAGACCGAGCCTCAGCTACGGTAGCCGCCAGCCGGATAATCACCTCGATACCATTCTTCCTCGGGGTTGCTGTGGGAATGGGCTATCTGGTGATGGAGACGAACGCTCCCGGCTGGGCGATCGCGACCTGCTCAGGCATAGCCGTCGTTCTCCTCGGGATCAATGCGATATTCGTGGGAATATGCTTCTCAAGCGGCTGGCTTGAGGGGATCGTCTCTGGACTGATAGAGTTTGTCGAGAAGGTATTCCATCGGAACGTCAACAGGAACCTCTGCATCGGCATAGTCCGCAGATTCCATTCAGCTATGAGCGGGTTCACCGAGCACCGGAGAACGATCCTGGTTAGCACCATCTGGTCGCTAGCAGCCTGGCTCTGCATGAACCTCGTAGCGTTCGTGACGTTCAGATCCATGGGAATCGAGGTCCCGATGTGGGCCATATTCGCGGTCTACGCTGTGATGATCTTCATCCAGATGCTACCTCTGGTGCTCCCCGGCGGCATCGGGCTCGTCGACATAGTGATGATAACGCTCTTCAGCGCGATCGGAGTCCCCACGAGCTACGCTGTCGCCGCAACGATACTCTCCAGGCTGATACAGCTCTGGTTCCTCACCATCGCCGGAGGCGCTGCAACCGGCTACCTGCTTAAGAGAATAGATGAGAACCGGAAGAGCTCAATGTGCCATCCGGCATGAGCTCACATGTGGAGCACACGGATCATAGCGACGCAAACGATATCTTGGAGCCATCATAATCTTTTATCATGAGCGAGAAAATCAGATGGCCAGCTGCTTCGGTGCCAGAGCCTCCGGATCTGCCGTATCCTTCTGAGAGATCGGACTGGGAGGCGCTCTGGTGTCAGCCGATCGTTGATCCTGAAGCCTGGGTGAGCCCGGGCGCTGTGCTCATAGGGCGCGTTATTTTGAAGCGGGGTAGCTCGGTCTGGTATGGATGCGTTCTGAGAGGAGATGAGTCGTTCATCGAGGTCGGGGAGGAGAGCAACATCCAGGACTGCTCGGTGCTGCACGTCGAGCCAGACACCCCATGCATAATAGGGGATCGGGTCACGCTCGGGCACAGGGCCACGGTCCACGCAGCCCGGATCGAGGAGGAGGCGATGGTGGGCATAGGCGCCACGGTTCTTAGCAGATCTGTTGTGGGGAGGGGCGCGATAGTCGCTGCGGGCGCTCTAGTGCTTGAGGGCACTGAGGTGCCGCCGGAGACGCTCTGGGCAGGCGTGCCTGCGAGGGAGATCAAGAAGGTGACGCCGGAGCTCAGGGAGAGGGTGATCTCGACGAACAGACAGTACGCGAACAGAGCTGCGATGTACATCCACAGAGAGAAACTGCTCGCGAAAGGTGGCGGAGTGCAGAGCAGTCAGGCGTAACAGAGTGCTCTGAGATCCGGAAGAGATGTGATGGCGGGATATTCTCCCGCCGTCTCATGGCTACTCAGGGGCGCATGTGCTGCAGGACATCCAGTCGTCCCTGTACGACTCGGTGCAGCTGAGACCCATGCACTTCGGCACGGTCCAGCCCTCCCTCTCAGGCTCTTTTATCTCGACCCCGACGTATGCTCTGGCTGCGAGATCCGCCTCCACAGATCCTGGCCCGTCGATCGGGTAGGCCTCTATCCTGGCCCTGTTCGTGAACGTGCCGCTCCTCAGCGCTCTCATGTTGTAATCGATATCGATCCTCTTTCCGGGCCTGAGATCGAGTATCGCCCACTCGATCCTGTTCTCTCTCACCTGAGAGGGCGTGAGGGAGTAGTTGATCAGCTGCATATCAGATGGCACGTAATCTATCACGAACGCGACCATCGTGTAGTTCGCTCTGTTGCTCAGCGAGATCCTGTAGCTGACCGTGTCGTTGTATACCGTTGCGGTCTTCGTCGCTATGATCTCAGATGGACAGCACTCGAGCCAGTCGATCTTCATCGAGGAGAAGTTTCTCGCAGAGATCCACTCATCACCATGCTTTCCTGAGACGATCACCCTGTTGACCAGGTTCGAGACCTCCTCCGTGATGTTGAGTGTGAGCGAGATCGTCGCGCTCTCACCTATCCCAAGGTTGAGGAGCGTCCAGTTCGCGTACTCTGATGTCAGCTCACCAGGCCTCGCCGAAGATCCCACGTACTCGGTGCCTGGCGGGAAGAGGTCGAGGATGTACACAGGTCCTAGATTGACGTTGCCGTCGTTCTCCACGATTATCTTGTAATCAGCGTATGTGCTGTTCGCCAGATCCACGGTGCCCTCCTTTCTCACCGATATATGCGGGTAACCGTACCTGGAGACCCCTGTTATCCCGACCTTGCGGTCTATCTTGTACCTTCCGATGTACTGATCCACCAGATCAACAGTCCTGCCTTCCTTGCCGCTGAGATCCTGGTAGAGTACCCTGAGATCGGCCTTGCCGGAGAACTCCGCCTCGGTCTCCATCTCGTTCAGGCCCCTCGCGTAAGTCTCCTTCTTCATGTAATCCAGCGAGGAGAAGCTCTCGCTTATCAGGCTCTTCTCCGTCTTCGACCACATTCCCTCGTACCACTTGCCGGTGTAGTTCACAGCCATGCCCTGCGAGTAGGTGTAGTTCGCTGGAGTATGCGTGATACTGATATCCTTGTGCATGTAGCTGCTCAGGGTGTCCATCAGCTGGGAGCTCTCGTAGCTGCCTGCACCAGACTCGTACGAGCGCTGCGTGGATCCGAGGCGTTTATCTACAGATGTGAAGCCGGTGCCGCTCGCCTCGCTCTCGGAGCGGAGGTGCTCGCCGTACTCGTCGATCTTCTGATACAACTTGAAGCTGCCGACGTAGTCCTCCCTGCTCTCGTAGACCGCGTTAGCCAAGGCGTTATTCGTCCCATTGCTCTCCCTCGCCTTGAGTATTCCGACATGGCCCATGCCCGTGAACTCTGTATCGATCATGAGCCTTGAGCCGTTCTCGTCCATCTGGAGTGAGCTATCGCGCTTTATGTTCCTGGCGTAGGTGTACTCCTCGCTGAACGATGCTTCTGTCGCGTAGTTCTTCGCCTTCTGCTTCTCAACCCAGAGCGTTGAGTAGTTCACGTTTCTGTTTCTCGGGAGGGAGAACGATGTGGGGTAATGCGTCGCAGAGAGGCTCTTGTTCCAGGTTATCGTGCGGTTGCCGCGCTCGAATCTCACCAGATCCTCGGTCTCGTATGAGCCGCTGCCGTGCTCCTTGATCTTGGCACATGTCGCCGGCGGGCCGAGCTGGACCTCAGCTGCTGCATAGGCCCTCGTGCTCTCTCCTTCCGCCGTGAGCTTGTATACCATCTCAGCCCTGTTCACTATCTTTGGCGGATTGGTGCACATATTGTTGTAGACATTGACGTAACCTGAGCCGCTCACGCTCTGGTCCATCCTGAAGCTCATGTTGCCCAGCTCCTGGGCAATGCCGACCACTATCACGATCTCGCCGTAATCGCCAGGCGCGAGATCTCCTATGTGCCAGACGTTGTTGCCGCTGGTCGGGCCGGGACTCGCGCTGATGAAGTAGACCTCATTCGGGTACTGATCCACGATGTAGACGTCGTAGAGCGTAACTCCAGCAGTGTTCTGGTATCTTATCGTGTACGTTATCGTGTCTCCTGGCTCAACGACCTTCGGCTCCGCTGTCTTGTTGAAGAGCACCTCCGCAGCGATGGTGACCTCGGCCTCTGCTGGATCAGATACCACCTCACCATTCGGATCCACGCCTTTCGCTATGGCCACATTCTTTATCGGGGACGTGTCTGTGGGTTTCACAACATAGGTCTTGCTGACCTCAGTGGTATCTCCTGGCCCCAGGGTTATGGGATCGGTGTTTATCCTGCCGAGCCGGTCGTCATCTATGTAGATGTCTCTGATCGTCGTCTCTCCGCCGTTGGTTAGCGTGTATGTGTAGGTTATCGTCTGACCTACTGATGCGACCTCGACGGAAGGCCTTTTAGCGAGGGTGAGCTTGCCCTGTGGGGGCACCGGACACTGCACAACGACAACGACGCATGCAGTATCGCTCACCTCTGTTCCATCGACGGTGCCTGTGACTGTGGCGCAGTTCTCGAGCTTCAGGGGCACGGGCGGCACTCCTGGGAGCTTCTTGTACTCCCTGCTGATAACATTCCCGTAGAGATCCCTGACGACTACCAGCGTGTCGCCTGTCGGATAGTATGTGACCGTGAGGGTTGTGTACCCTGGATACGGCTTATCATACTCGACGATCAGCCCCTCCCATGGCTCTCTTGTGACGTAGTTCTCGGAGGCCACCCTGCCGTTGACGTACTCCGTGCGCAGGGAGTCGTATTTCTGAGGTCTCACCAGGAGAGACCATGCGAGAGCACCAGAGAAATTGTAAGCCTCTGTGAGAACGTCTCCTGTGGAGATGTTGGTGTAGTTCATGAGGGTGTAAACAGAACCGTTCAGTGTGACGTTGCTCACGATCAGAGAGGCGTTCGCCTTATCGAACGTGTCCCTGTACTTTCTGACGTAGCTGAGCTTTGCCTCAAGCCTTGTCATGTTTCTGTAGAGCGAATCGATCAGCTCCTGGTCGACGGGAGAGGCTGCCATTATGGTGAGCCGCTCCCCCTGGGTGTCAGATGGAGCAAGGCCGCGTTTCCCGTTCTGCTCATCCGAAGGTGTGAAGCTCTGGCGCGTGCAGACATCGCTCTCGACTTTGGCTTTCAGTGTTATGACCACATATGCGCCCGGCTCAAGATCTCCCAGGCTCCACGTGATAACACTGCCGCTCACACCTGAGGGTGCTGGATCCGCGGAGCTGTACAGAGTGCCAGGCGGGAGCGTGTCGACCACTGTGATACCATTTATCTTCGCTTTGCCGGTGTTTCTCACTGTAAGGGTGTAAGTCACCGTCTCTCCCGGCTCTACGGTCTGTTTATCAGCTGTCTTCTCAATATCGATGGCGCAGTTTATCCAGGTTATCTCGGCGGTCGCAGTGGTTCCGATCGATTCTATGAAGTTGCCCTGGGAGTCCTTCGGCACAGCGTAAGCGCTCAGAGTGGTGCCTGCAGGCTGGCCTGGCACCGTCGCCGTCCATTTACCATCTGTGCCCTTCGTCATCTCAACCGAGGAGGAATCGTAATACAGGGTCATGCCGGCGATGCTGCTGCAGAGATCTCCCTGCAGGTTCTCACAGCTCACAGTGACAACCACAGGCGTATCACTGCACGGATCCTGGGGAGTGGCCTCTATCGAGAGCTTTGCCTGTGGCTGTACTGTCCGGGTGTTCCCGAAGTTCTGGTCCGTTACACTCTCGTCCTCCTCTCCGTCAAACGTTATCGTGTAGCCATCTTTAGGTAATGTTCTCGTCCATCCACTCCTCGTCTCCTCGGTGATCGTGTAAGTCCCCGCGGGCAGGTTGGTGAAGGTGTACTTGCCATCGCTACCGGTCGTGGTCGAGATCGTTTTGGTCCCGTCCGAGAGATATATCGTCCAGCCCTCTATTCCGGGCTCTCCTGAATCCCAGACACCGTTCGCGTTCTCATCGTTGAACTTGTAGCCGCTGACGTCGAGCTTGCCCTGGCCGCCTGTCTGGAGTGTGTTGGTGAAAGTGACTTTTATCGTCTCGCCAGCGTCAAGATCGATTGTAGCAGTGGAGCCAGAGGTAGAGGATCCGCCATCTGTATCGCCCTCAATGGTTATGCTGCTCAGAACCCATCCTTCAGGCACACTCTCGGTCACCGTGTACTCGCCTGG